>Ga0163153_10000136_pt1 | contig 124461 bp, 108 predicted proteins | sample OliLakLV19MP6IB1_FD_148629 | JGI IMG/M metagenome (GOLD analysis project Ga0163153, IMG submission 148629) | Freshwater microbial mat bacterial communities from Lake Vanda, McMurdo Dry Valleys, Antarctica - Oligotrophic Lake LV.19.MP6.IB-1 | ecosystem: Environmental > Aquatic > Freshwater >...
GAATAGGCGTAATAGTCACGAAATTTTTCTTCCTCAGCCGTTTCCTTGCCTTTCATCACGGTGGACGTGACGACGCCCTGATCCCAGAGGCGGGTCCGCAACGTGGCGAGCAACTCGGCGGTCTCGGCAAACCGCTCAACCAGAATATCCCGCGCACCTTCAAGCGCAGATTTGGCGTCCGGCACATTAATCGCTTCGACGCCCTCAGACGCAGGCTTCACATTCAGATACTTCGCGGCCTCTAGTTCAGGATCGAGCGTCGGATCGGCAAACAGACCATCGGCCAACGGTTCCAATCCAGCTTCTCGCGCAATCTGCGCGCGCGTGCGGCGCTTCGGCTTGTAGGGCAAGTAGAGGTCTTCCAACGTTTGCTTGGTCGTAGCCGCCTCAATGCTCGCTCGCAGGGCGTCGGTGAGCTTCCCCTGCTCTTCGATCGAAGCTAGGATAGCGGTACGGCGCAGCTCCAATTCACGGAGATAGAGCAGGCGTTCTTCCAACGTGCGCAAATGGGTGTCGTCCAGGTTGCCGGTCACCTCCTTGCGATAACGCGAGATAAACGGAACGGTTGAACCTTCATCGAGCAGGGCGACCGCGGCCGCGACTTGATTCGGTCCGACGCCGAGTTCCGTAGCGATGAGTGGAATGATCTTCAGCTGTGCTGCGTCTGACACTGTCTGAGTCGTTGAAGAAACCATCTGTGTCTGTGACCGATCTTTCCGAAAGCAGCATCACGCCGAGTGCCGGCCACTCAGAATCATGCGCGCTTTCTGGTTGTTAAGATGCGTTGTAGATCGTGGTTCGTGGAATCAGTTTATACACTGCAGGCATTAGGAAGCTGATGTCGAGTGTACTGCAAAAAGATCCGCGTATCCACCCCCCACTTACTCCGAGCCCGTACAAGCAACTGTCCGAGAGCTATCCATCCGCTACGGAAAAGGCTCTTCTCTTTGGTGAGTGGGTAGAGGCAGCGCGAGAAACAATATCCTCGTGGGGACAGGAGCGAGCATTCTGCGTTCTACGAGGCCTGGAAATCTGGCATGATTTCCGGATGCACACACACCAACGCCTGTGGGACACCTCCTGTGTTCTCGGCTTCTCACCCACTCCAACAGCACCGGCATGGTTAGTGCCTCGAAGGCCCGCTCGTTTCCCTCCAGCAACGGAGCTACTGTTTATGCATGAAAAATATCTGCGCCCGAACGTCCTCACCTGCGTGCTTGATCCCATCTGAAGTCAGACAAAAATCGCTATTCGGGAAAGAGAAGACGCCTGCATCTCTTTAGATTCACCACTGAATCGTTTTCGATTCACATGGACAGCGTTCTAGTCCACCTAGGAGCGCCTGCTCATGAGTAATTCTGGGGAAAACCGAAGACAAGACAGAGGGCATACGCAGTTCAGATTAGGTACGAGGCTTGCTACATTCCCATAGCCAGGGATCCTTCATCAATGCTGTCGCAAGGGTGTTCGAACCCAAAGCCCGACGACGCCTCTCACACGTACGGCCGACTGAGGTGCACGTGCAGTTCATCGAGAAAGCCGAATGAGAAACCCAGCCAGGTGAGAGGATATGCTCGAGCCGGCATGATGACGGCAAGCCACAATCCCCCACTGGGGAAGTAGAAGACCCACGAAAAATATGAGCGACGACCAAAACGACAAATCCGGAGGCTGGTTTGGCAACCCCCTACCCATCGTAATGGTGGTACTGCTGGCGGCCGGCGTGCTGGCCAAAACCGTGCAGTTGGAAAGTGCGCGTCCAACCGATCCGGAGCGCGTAAAGTTTGTGCCGACCAGCCAGCAAAATGTCGAGGCTCGACTGTGGCAGGACCCATTTGCCGCGGTCGAGAAACACAAGAAGAGCTCCGAGCAGGCTGTCACGCTTCCGAAAAACACCCTCATGATGCTATTCGCGCCAACCAGCCCCAATACATCCACACCACACCGTCCTGAAGACCTGAAGAATCAAATCCAGCACTTGGGTGAGAAGTCTTACGACATGACAGTCATCGCTGTCAGCGTCTTTGGCACTCCCTACGCCGAGGATGCCGAGATCCGTCGCCGCTCACGCTTCGCGGTGGTCTCGGCGCTCGGCTTCGATGGCTATCACCCCGCGGACGCAGACGCGATCGGCTACTTCCACGCGACCAAGCCCTATGATGATGACGTCCCCTATGAGTGATTCGAGAAGAGTAATAAGTCGCGCTCCGTGCTTGCCCTCTGGCTGAAGGATGAGAAGCTCACCTCTAGGCCGCTCACAACACTGAAAGACCTGATCAAGCAGCTGACGCCAACCCTACCCTATAAAGGCGCCCCCTATATACACGGCCTCGACGTCAAGCTGATCGGGCCAACGGGATCGGGAACGCTGAGAGACCTCGTTCGTGAAAGCCAAGGTTTAAAACAAAAACCCCTACCACTGCTGGATGACATCGATAACATCCAGGTGTATTCACCCAGCGCGACCATCTCCAATTGCGATCTGCTGAACCAAGAGGGCAGCCAGACACATTTGGACTGCCTCAAAAATCCCCCCAACCTACTGGAAAAGACGACACTTCCGATCGTCCGCACAACCGGCACAGACGACGTCCTTGCGGCTTCGCTGCTGTGGGAGCTGTGGCAGCGCGGGATCAATCGAGACCCAGGCTATTTGGGTTCGCAGTGGAAGAAGTGGGTTGGACAGAACGATAAGTGCGAGGACGGCCTAGTCCTGATCGGCGAGCGAGACACGAGATACGGACGCGCACTCTTGCAATACCTCACTGACGGATTCTCTGATCGCTGCGGCTCTAAAAAACAGGTGCGCACATTCAGCTATCTGCGCGGACTGGACGGCGTGCTGGCAGATGCCGACAAGTCGGGCAACAAAGCGCCACCCAAAAACGATAGCGGTAAATCGAAGGATTTGCGCGAGCAACTTGAAGATGCGCCGCTGGAGCATGCAGAGGGGCGTAGCCAGTTCGACTACCTGCGTCGGCTTGCCGACGAAATCGATCAACTCGATGGCGATAAGACCTTCGCGGAACACGGCGTCAAGGCGATCGGCCTCGTCGGTTCCGATCTCTACGACAAACTCCTCATTCTTCAGGTCCTACGCAACTGCTTCAAGACCAAGATCTTCTTCACCACTGATCTCGACGCACGCTACCTGCACGCCGACCAAAAGGACTGGACACGCAATCTTGTGGTCGCTTCTAACTTCGGCCTGTCGCTGGACCTGAAGCTGCAAGAACATATTCTACCGTTCCGGGACAGCTACCAAACTGCGAGGTACCTCGCCACACTGATGGCACTCAAAGATCAGCCATTTGACTGGACCCATGGCACTGAGAACTGGCAGCCTTCGGCACTACAGCAGTCGATCCCACCCTACCAGCCTGCAAGGTATTTTGCCCCGATGATGGTATTAAACCCGCCAGTTGACTGGACCGACAAGATGGAGAAGTGGTTGCGTCCGCAGATCTTCGAGATAGGCAGAACCGAGGCGGTACATATTGCCTCACCATCAATCGAGCGTCTTAAATGCTGGACGAGCAATAAGTACTCTGAAGACTCACTCGAGTATATTAACTGCATGAAGAACAGACAAAAACTCCTGGACCGTAACGGGATAGAAAAAGAATATTCTGAAGGCAGCGACTTCACTGCGACGAAGAAACCGTGCGCTAGCGATTGGTGGATGTGCGAGAGCATCAAGCCGGACTGGCCATTGCGAAGCCTCTCGCCTATGCAACTGCTGGGCAGAATGCTGTTGCTACTCGGCACCGGCATTCCACTGATCATCTTGGCGAACCGACACGTCAACAAAGCAGTGCGCGTCGCTAGCGGACCGCCCTCGACAGAGCGTGCCGCAGAGCGGAAGGCAATAGCCACTGTGGCTATAGTGGTGGTGGTGGTGGTATTCGGACCTCCTTCACTCGTCCTTTATTTGATGAATAACTCACTCACGAACGGCATTGGCGAACCATTCGTATGGCTGGAGGGTATCAGTGCGTGGCCCAATCTTACGATTCGTTTCGTCGGCCTCTTAACCGTGCTTGGGCTCTGGTGCCTGTTCGTGAAAAACATGCAACATCAGAAAAGCCAGATCTCCAAAGACTTCGAGCTTCCACTGACAACAGTCGGGGTCCCCAATCGTGGCTGCTGGTCTGCTGTGTTGACCGGTCCATACCTAGCGGTGGTCCCGTTTGATTGGACAGAATGTTCTCTTCGTTAAGTGGCGCCTCGCGGTATTCTGCCTATGCGGCGGTGAGCCGTGTGGGCAGGTTGTCAACATACACTCCATTCGGCGTGTGTCCGTCAAGCGCCTGGTGCGGCCTGATCTGGTTGTAGAACGTCAGGTCGCGCTCCAACCCTTGTTGGGCTGCGCTGACGGTCTCGTACGCATGCAGGTACACTTCCTCGTATTTGATGCTCTTCCACAGCCGCTCGACAAGCACATTGTCGCGCCAGCACCCTTGCCCGTCCATGCTGATGGCCATGCCGTGGGCCTTGAGGAGCCCAGTAAATTCTAGACTGGTGAACTGACTGCCTTGGTCGGTGTTAAAAATGTCCGGCGTGCCATAGCGGGTGATCGCCTCCTGAACTGCCTCCAGGCAGAAGTCGGTGGGCAGCGTATTGGACAGCCGCCACGCCAGCACCCGCCGACTCGCCCAATCCAGGACGGCGAACAGATACACGAAGCCTCGCCTCATCGGGATGTAGGTAATGTCCGCTGCCCACACGTGATTCGAGCGCGTGATCTCCAGATGGCGCAGCAGAGAGGGATAGACCGTGTGGGCTGGATGCCGCTGGCTGGTGTGGGGCTTGCGGTACACCGACTCGATGCCCATGCGCGTCATCAGGGTGCACACTCGCTTGCGCCCAATTGTGTGACTCTCTCGTCTGAGCAGGTCGCGCAGCATCCGAGCGCCGGCAAACGGATAGTCCAGATGGAGGGCGTCGATCCGGCGCATCCGCGCCAGATCCGGGTCCGACACCGGCTGTGGTTGATAGTAGGCCGTGGAACGGGCCAGCGCCAGGAGGTGGCATTGTCGAACGATGGGGAGGGCGTGGGTTCGGTCGATCATCGCCTTGCGCTCAGCCATCCCGCCTTGGTGAGCGCCTCTTCTAAAAAATCATTCTCCAGTGCGAGTTGTCCGATCTTGGCGTGGAGGACCGTGAGATCTGGCATGTCTGGCTTGTGGGTCGTGCCACCAAACACGTCGGCGACTCGTTCCAGCAAATGCCGTTTCCATTCCGTGATCTGGCTGGGATGTACGCCAAAGTGTTCGGCCAACTCCGCCAGTGTCTTGTCGCCTTTGACGGCCGCTAAGGCCACCTGGGCCTGAAAGGCTGCCCCGTGATGGCGTCTCGTGCTCTTCATCGCCTCGCTCCTCTGGTTCGCCCCCCTTCGGGGGCGTCGGTTAAGCCAGGCTACCACTTAGCACACTGTCCGAATTTCCGGGGCCCCCTCTGTGCGATCAGCTTATTGAGGGAGCTGGAGAAGAACGATCTTGCCAATGAACTTATAGATCATTGGATTAAAGTAACTGCGAGCCTAGACATGGATAAATTGAACCTAGATGCTACGCCATTTTCAGACCAGGTTCGAGATGAAGTCTTCCGTAACAAGCTGACGACAGCATTTGTGGCTCTGCAAAAGCAGCCTACATTAGATGCAGTAATTCACAAGATTGCAGGGGATAACGGTTGGAGTGTGGCTGATGTGCACGTACTTTCAGAGGCTTCTTCAAAAGATTTCTATCATTTCTTTAAAAGCATAGAAGATAGGGATCTCTATAAATATGTAAAGGCCTGCTTGCGATTCGGGGAATTTGGCGATGCTAACGAGGCACAGCTTCGTATTGCTGAAAATACAAAGGATGCATTGCGGAAGATCGGAGCAGAGTGCGAGCTAAATCGTATTAGGGTGCGCGGATTTGGAATCGAAGCGCCTGAAGCTTCTGACGATTCTACTCTTTGACCGCATAGTCATGTAAGTCTGCTTCAGCTGATTGCCGTGGTCGTCTTGGGTGAGGGTTGCGATCTTGCAGATGACTTCAATGCCCTGAATCTCTTCATAGAAGAGGATCTAGCACAGGGCGATTCTCAGCGCGATCACATTCACATGCAGGTATGGTTTGTCGAGAAACGGTACCCTGTATGGCATGCAACATTCCTCGTGTCACGGGAGGTGGCTATTTCAGTGCGATTAAACATCAGAATGGACGACGATTTGTATGCGAGGCTTAAAAAGAAGGTGCCATCCCAAAAGCTCAGTACATTCATCACAGAGGCGGTTCGCGCCAAGCTTCATCCGGATGCCAGAACATTGAATGCTGCCTACCAATCCGCCAACAAGGAACAATGGAGAGCAGGCTTGGCTGAGGACTGGAAACACATTGATTGAGACTCTCAGTCAGGATGAGCTCGCAACGGTCGAGGAAGCGGTCCGCATTACTCTTGGTCTGTGGCCGTAGCGTAGGTCTTTCCGCTCTTGTACCATACGCCATCAGCTCTTCACTCCTTCACCGTCATCGTGATCGTAATCGGCTTCAGGGGATTGTCGAATTCGTCGCGGGGGGTGGCGACGATCTTGTCTACTACATCCATGCCTCGGAAGACTTCGCCAAAGACGGTGTAGGTTCGGTCCAGCCCGCTGCTGTCATCGACACAGATATAGAACTGCGAGCCGTTATCGTTCGGGTCACGCGTGCTGTTGCTCTCGCGCGGAACCTTCGCCATGCCGATCGCACCCCGTTTATGCGGCCGATCGCTGGTTTCAGGATTCAGCCAGTAGCCGGGACTGCCCGACCCGTGCAGGGCACGGTCAGCAGTCTTGCTCAGCGGATCGCCGCCCTGAATGATGAATCCTGGAACGACGCGATGGAAGGTGGTCCCATCATAGAACCCCATCTTGATGAGCTTGATGAAGTTCTCGATGTGACGTGGAGCGTCGTCCGGGTAGAACCGAATTTTAATCTCACCGAACGGCGTCGTAATGGTGACGCGCGGATCGATTTTTTGAAATTGCATGGTCATTCCGTCAACCTAGCAAGGGCATGCCTTCGGAGGCAAGGCCTCCGAAGAAGTTCTGAGTTGAGAGTTCTGAGTTGACGGAAGGTTTCACCGCGACTCTTAATCGCACAAACTCAGAACTCAAAACTCAGAACTTGTCCTGCCGCAGCCCCTTGCCCGGATCGATTTTGAGCCACAAGATCCCGCCCACGACGGCCACGGCTGCGGCCACGCCTAACGAGACCGGCCAGCCCCACTGATTGGCCAGCCATGGCGTCAGGGTCGGTGAAATAGTTCCGCCGATATTGGCGCCGGTGTTCATGAGCCCTGACAACGTGCCTGCATGGGCCTTGGACAGATCGGTCGTCGAGGCCCAGTAGGCGCCGACCGCAAAGTAGAGCCAGCCCGCGCCGAATGACAGACTCGTGATTGCCAGAAAGGGAGAATCGACGACGCCACCCACCGCAATTGCAGACCCTGCTAGTACCATGCCGGTCATGCCCGCTATTGCTCGCCCGGTAGTGAGGCCGTAGCGGGCCGCGAGTCGATCGGTCACCCAGCCTCCCAGGGGACAAAATACCAACATGGCCAGAAAGGGAGCGGAGGCATAGAATCCGCCACGGAGCACATCAAATCCTCGAACATTCACGAGATACAAATAAAACCAGGATAGATAGACGTAGGCGACATAGCCGAGACAACTGTAGCTGATCACCAGCCACCAGATGGTGGGGGTCCGACTAAATGTTCGCCAAGGCACGGCTGTAGTGGCGGTCGGCTCACGCGTGAGCAGGGCCTGTTCACCTGCATTCACCCAGGGATGTTCGTGCGGGTGGTTGCGTGACAGGATCCACCAGAGGAGGGCCATTCCGATTCCGAGCAGGCTCGCGAGAAAAAACACAGTCGGCCATCCCCAGTTCACCATCACCCATGCGGCAATGGGCGGAGTCATGGCGGAACCTAGTCCAATGCCTCCGATCGCGATCCCGATGCCGAGTCCTCGCCTATCAGCCGGGAGCCAGTTGGTAACGGCGCGATTGAAGGCCGGCAGCGCCACGGCTTCGCCCACGCCCAGCGAAAACCGCACGAGCATCAGGGCACCGACAACCCCGAAGAGGCTCGCGAGCGACGTGGCAGCCACCATGGCGGTGAAGGCGGTACAGATCGACCACCAGAGGAGTGCGACGGTCAGCACCACGCGGACTCCCCAGCGATCGGCCAGCCATCCACCGGGAATCTGAAATAGGGCATAGCCGATGACGAAGGCCGAGAAGACCCAGCCCATCTCTTGATCGGTCATCCCGTAAGCCGGCATCATCTGCCGCGCGGTCACGGAAATGTTCACGCGGTCGATATAGGTGACGACGCTGATGAGAAAGAGCAGGACGAGGATGAGCCAGCGGATCCGTGAGGGGCGAGTCGTGAGTGTCTTCACAAGGTTGAGTCGTGCAGTCTGTCCATCGAGATGCCGGTGCCGGATTATACAGACTCCCGGCTTGCGTCACTACCAGCCCGCACTATTCTCTCTCACCGAGTACCCCGTAGCTTGCTATGGACGTCCGGTCATTGCAGCCGAGGCAGCAGCTTCGGTTTTTGGGGTGTGCTCGATGCGCGTGATCGCAGCCCCTTGTATGCCCAGAAGAGACATGACAGACTAAGTTCAACCCGGTAGCTGCTCTTTGGGGAAACTCTCCCGGATCAAGGGGGACCGTGAACCCATGAAGCAGACGCTATGGGGTGTGTCTTGTATGTCCGGAACTATACGTTTGCGCCAAGAGCGCATGAAAGAGGAACCATGACGAAGATGAAAACCGCTGAGCTCAAGTCCTTCCTTGAGATCCCGTATGACGAGCTTGAAGAGATGAACCTCAAGGCGGGGCAGCGTGCCGAGAAGGCCGGCGCGAAAGAGCTGGAGCAGGAATATACGGCGTGGCTGAAAAAGGAGAAGCATATCAAGGCCGTGACGTTGTGTTTCTCGGATATTGAAGGCCGCCTGCACATGCTCGATTACGACAAGAAGTTCCTTCTGGAGTCGTTGGGGAATCTGACATTTGACGGGTCGTCCATCCGCGGGTTCACGCCGCAACATGAGTCTGATCTGCGTCTTGGAGTTGACTGGGCGTCTATCCGCTACTTTCCGGCCGACGTAATTGGAGCAGGGAAGGTGATCTTCTTTGCCTCCGTGTTAAACGCTGATCGTTCGCCCTATCAGAGCGACTTCCGTAGCGTGCTGAAATCGTATACGGAGAATCTTAAGAAAAAGCAGGGTATGACCGCGTATGCGGCCTGCGAAATAGAAGGCTTCCTCGTGGACGGGCAGAGCGCGGAGCAACGCTATGGCGAGGACGGGTTTAAGCTCATTTCATCGGGCGGGTACTATCACTCGCTGCCGATGGACACGCTTCGCCAGTTCATTGATAAGGCGGCGGAAGCACAGCGCGCACTGGGCTTCAAGAACGAAAAGGATCATCCAGAGGTCGCGCCCTCGCAATTCGAAATGAACTTTTCCTATGCGGATGTGGTTCGTGCGGCAGACCATGTGCAGCTGTACAAACTGATCTGTCGCCAGGCGGCCCGATCCATGGGGCACACGGCGACGTTCCTTCCGAAGCCATTCGTGGGGATCAACGGTTCCGGCATGCACACCAATTTCTCCTTGAGCAAGAACGGGAAGAATATTTTCTACGAGGCGAAGGGGAAAGATGGTCTTTCAGATGTGGCGTGGGACTTCATTCTCAAACTTCTGAATCATGCGTCCGAGATGTGTCTTGTGCTGAATCCGTCGGTGAATGCCTATCGTCGGCTGGATCCCCATTTTGAAGCACCGAACCAGATCAAGGTCTCGGCGATCGATCGCGGTTCTATGATACGCATTCCGATGGCCAACGAAAAGACATCGCGCATCGAGCTGCGTTCAGTTGCTCCCGATGCCAACCCTTACCTCGTACTGTACACGATGCTCAAGACCGGCTTTGGAGGGGAGCGCCTGGAAAAGGATGGGACGACTTCAGACCGTGTGCAATACCTTCCGAGTGACATCAACGATGCGATCGCGCTGTTTACATCATCGAAGTTTATCGCCGAGATCCTTGGCGAGGACAGCAAGAAAAAGTATGCGAGCTTCAAACAGTTGGTGGCAGATCGTTCTCCTAAAGAGCTGGGGACGAGAGTGAAGGCTTCGGAAGTGCTCTTTCACCATGAAGTCACAAACCAACTGCTCTGGAATCAGTTCTAGTCAACATCGGACCAGCGCCGGTTATCAGCTTACCGGGCTAGCTCATCCTGCCCACTTTTCCAGTCCCATCTGTTGATCGGTCATCCCATAGGCCGGCATCATCTGACGTGCGGTCACGGAGATATTGACGCGGTCGATATAGGTGACGACGCTGATGAGAAACAACAAGGCGAGGATGAGCCAGCGAATCCGTGAGGGGCGAGTCGTCAGTGTGTTCACAAGGTTGAGTCGTGCAGTCTGTCCAGATAGATGCCGGTCCAGAATTATACAGACGCCCGGCTCGGGTCACTACTAGATGGGTGAGGGAAGGCAAGGATGGCGGGGCAGCTGGCATGGTCCCTGTGCTCGCGGAACGCGCGCCCTGAGAAGGACCTCGTTCGACGGCCGTACTTAGACTAACATGGGTGCCCTTCCAAAAGAGGGAAGCAAACGAGCTTGGAAGGATTATCTAAATGGATGAGGATTGCTCGATGCGCGCAGTGGGAGACCGATTCAGGCCACCGTGAAGTTGAACAGTACATCGCAGTAGCCTATTGATAGCCTCTACCCAAGGCAGCACTCTGTTCTCTGATTCTCAAAAGCTACTTTAAGTTCTCGAGCACTTCAGGTAACTGAGCAGCGTAGTAAAAGGTATCCGTGCCGATCATTTTGTCTTTGTATGGGTATTTACTATTGGCTTCAGTTTTCAGGAATTCAAACTTAAAGTTCAATGAGCGATAAAACTGCGCATCCATGTAGAGATCTGATGGTAGATGAACCTTTGCCCGCAAGTGTGACCTTACTGATTCGTCAATGGCCAAGAGTTGTGCGAAAGGCAACCCAAGGCTATTAAGGCAGACATGGTTTTTAAGCTCAGAAATATGAAGGAGAGAGTCGTCATAGTACTCATTGCTTCCTTGGGTAAGTACCGCATATATCGCAAGTCCCAGTGTTTTGGCAAAGATCTCTCGAAATCTCTTCACAATAGTTATGAAAATTTCCGGCTCGTAGGTGTAACGGACTTCGCTACCTACTTGTCCGACTGACCAATTGCTTTTGATGAGGATAGTGTCAGCGAATGAAATAAATGATACTTGCGGATAAGATCTTCCCAACGTATCAATTTCATTCCTCAATTGAATGAGCCGTTCCCTTGTGAGCGTTCCCTTGCGAATGGCCTCTTTAACGTCAATTGCATCAATGAGTCCAAAGGCCGAGTAGCGCCTGAGATGGAGGTTATTAAGCCATTGGCTTTGTACGAAGATGTGTGGCTTTTCAGACCAACGCCAGGACCCCACGCAAGCTACAAAATCTGTCTTGGACAGGATTATCACGACCTCATGGAATCTGTCGTAGATATTGGGGTACCAAGACATCTCCAGTGACTCGACGTTTATCTTTCTAACAGCAGCGTAGCTAATGTATCCAATGGGTGGCTCGTATTCACTCCCAGACAGAACTTTCAACATGAACTTTTCATATTCTTCGATGTATATCTCGTCCATCAGGTAACAGTCTCTATCCATCGGGATTGCGTCGAAGCTATACACGTCAAAATCGTTGTGCTCAAACATTTGACACGCGCCCTTCTCGCAGGAGGTTTAATTATATGGCAGGAGGAGAGCCTAACGGACAGGGGTAGAGCCGTCAACAGATCTGATGCAGAAAAAAGTGAGAGATGAAGATAAAAAGGTGTCAAGAACCATTTAGTCTGAACAGTCGCCTCAGCCCCGCCAGCCGCCCACTGCGTCCGGTCCTTGTCGTTTGTGTTATTCTCTTAAATTGATGACGCCTCGCTCACACCATACCGGCCTGGCCGTGATTGCGATGTTCAAGGTAGTGAAGGGTTTGCTGTTACTCCTCCTCGGGTTGGGCCTCCTCAAGTTGGTGCATGCCGAGATTGCCACGCTGTTCTCGCTTTTGATCGAAGCGCTTCATTTGAATGCCGACTCGCGCCTCATTCCTCACCGCCACACGTCCGGGTTTATTGACCGCAGCAGACGAGCCTGCTATCATTCTGCTATCATGCTGACAGGGTGAGATGAGGAGGGAACTATGGCGCAAGTGCTTGTCCGGCAGCTAGACGACAAGATAGTTGATCGGTTGAAGAAACGGGCGAAGGAGCATGGCCGATCTCTGCAATCGGAAGTGAAGACGATTCTGGAAGATGCCGTACCTGACTATGAAGGGGCATGGAAGCGGATCGAAGGATTACGCAAACGATTAGGACGATCTGGTCGGAAGTTTAGCGACAGCGCCGCACTTATCCGTGAGGATCGCGATCGGTGAACCGCTATGTGGTCGATGCCAGTGTGGTGATCAAATGGTTCCTTCCCGAGATCCATTTCGAGGCCGCTCTTCGCCTACACCGTTCACGCTCTCGACTCCATGTTCCAGCATTTGTGTCGTTGGAACTTGGCAACGTCCTTGCCAAAAAGATTCGGCGAGGGGAACTTACTCGGGCCGAAGGTGATGTGATCTTGAAGGAGTTGAAACACCTCCCGCTCCAACATCATGCCGACGAGCAGCTCTTTCCTGCTGCCTATCAACTGGCGTTAGATACTCAACGAAGTGTGTACGACTGCCTCTATCTTGCCTTGGCCGAAGCCGTCGATGGCGTCATGATCACGGCGGATCATAAATTCTATTCGTCGCTTACGGGAGGCTCATACGGTAGGCGGGTATTGTGGGTTGAAGACCTGCCACTAGTGACGTAATTATTCCTCTCCGCCGGTCTCCACTGTATCTGAGTTGGTCTCCTTGCCATTTCTGGTCTCATCTCGTGAATGTTGGCCCAGTATGGTGACGGGAAGCCGATTGATCTCTTCTGCGAGATTTTGCCGAGCTGGCCTTGACGAAACTTCTTCGAGGATGAACAATGTCGGCTCATGGAGAGGGGCTCAGTGTGCCTCTCGGATCACACGAGAGACGCGTGGAGGATCATGAGCAAGCCGCTATATGAGGATCAAGACGAACGCAACACTGAAGCGATGATTGGTCGGCGAGAGGCATGCAAACGAATCGGTTTGCTGGGATCGGCGGTTCTGCTGGCGGGGATCTCCAGCCGGGCATGGGCGATGACAGACGCGGAAAAGCTTCCAGGCGGGTTGAAGGGGCAGGGGCTTCCTCGGCGTCAGCTGGGGCGCACTGGTGTCACGGTTCCGATTTTAGCGCTCGGCGGCTGGCACTTCCTGAAAACGAGTGACGAGGAAGGCAATCGAATGGTTCAGGAGGCCATCGACGCTGGACTGACGTTTTTCGACAACTCATGGGACTATCACAACAATCGGAGCGAAGCTGTGATGGGGAAGGCGCTGAAGGGGCATCGTCACGAGGTCTTTTTGATGACGAAGATGTGTACCCACGGCCGTGGGAAAAAGGTCGGCATGTTGCACTTGGAGCAGTCGTTGCGCCGTTTGGGCACCGATTATTTGGATTTGTGGCAAATTCATGAAGTCGGTTGCGACGATGATCCTGAACGTCTCTTCCAAGAAGGGGGCGCGATTGAGGCGTTGGCCGAAGCGAAACAGCAAGGGAAAGTACGATTCATCGGATTTACCGGCCATACAAATCCGGCCGTGCACTTGAAGGTGCTCAAGTACGATTTCCCGTTCGATACCTGCCAACTTCCACTGAACCCCTTTGATGCGTCCTACAAGAGTTTTGAACGGCAGGTTCTTCCGGAACTTCTCAGGCGTGGGATCGCGCCCATTGCCATGAAATCTCTCTGTGGGAACGGAAAGCCGATTCAGCAAGGTATTCTCACGGCCGAAGAGGCGATGCGATATGTGCTGTCCTTGCCGGTGTCCACACTTGTGAGCGGCATCGATTCACAAGAGGTGTTACGTCAGAACCTGGCCATCGCCAGACGGTTCGTTCCCATGACGCAGGAGGAAATGGCGCAGCTTCGGCGACGGGTCTCCGGTCATGCGACAGAGGGACAATTTGAATACTATAAAACGCATGCGCTCTGGTCCTGCAATCGGCATGAAGTCGAGCAGCGCTATGGCGGACTCGAGAAGACATAGATTCGGTGAGGCATGTAAAGAGCGAAATATTGAGCCATTGGAACAAACGTTTGCGAGGGCGACCAGCGCGATGGTCGGAAGAATGAGCGTAATCAGATCGCCCAATGAACCGACATGAATGATGCGCGCTAACGAGCCTTCTGCGGAAAACTCGGAGAGGATGGGAGAGTAGGGGGCACGGCCTGAGGCAATTGTAGTGGTTGGTTGTGTAGTTGAAGAGGAGGACCGAGGTTCATTGACGGACTTTGCGGTGGCTGCACCGTGACGCGACGCTCGCCTCCCGGTATATCGAGAATGGTTCCAACATTCCCCGCAGGGTCCTTGTACACTTGCACCCCACCTTCGGATCCCAGCGCTTGGTTTAAGCGCTCATTAATGCCCGGCACTTGAGATGGTGGCTCCTCAGCGGCAAGCAGCATACTCGGCCACGTCACTCCGAAAATCACGAGAAAAACACCAGTCTTGTACATATCCGCATTGTACTGCTGACTTGGGTCTGGGTACACCCTCGTAGTTTCCGCTCACGCACAGTTGAAAAGTGAGGCGCAGAAGTGAAAAAGGCATCAAGAATAGCGTCGGTTTGATTAGCTCTTTGCTGCGGTGAGGTCGTTGACCAAGTTACGGAAGGTCTCGTTCTTCATGAAGCGCTGGAAGGATACGTTCTGGCGTGGGTCGGGCATGCCCTTGTCGCCAGGATTGAGATTCTTGCGATGGCGAAAGGCTGTCTTGAGGGACTGTATTGTATGATCAAGCTCGTTCATTTCTGCAAACGTGCAGGCCAAATTGTAGTGGAATATCGGGTAGGCAGGATCGGCCTGTAGCCCCTGTTCAAACAGGCCCCTTGCTTCTTTGAGACGACCGGTCATTCGGTAGGACAGCCCTAAATGGTCGATCAAGACGCGCCAAAGAGCCCGGTCGAGTTGCGGCTCGGCTGTTTCAAGATCAAACGCTTTCGAATAGGGTGAAATGGCTTGGGCGAATTTGTTCTGTCGATAGAGCACATTCCCTATTTCGAGTAACTCTCTACTGTTGGGTGGCGGGGGTGGCTGGGTCGGTATGATCGTTGGCGGTGCCGGTCGCGTGGTCTGTATGATCTTTGAGGGTTCTGATTGCAAGCGAATGGTTTTGAGAATTGATTGAAAGAGCGGCGCATCGGCGGTGGTGTAGTGTGCCTTCGAAAGGTGAATGTCGGCGTAGACGTTGTTTTGTGCGAGGCAGGCATGCACATGTTTGTGGTCCAATCGGACTCCCCGGAATTTGTGCAGGGTATATTCAAGGGTTGGTATCGCAGCGGTGGTATTGAGCGCGATATCCTGCCCATGGGTGACAGACGGATCTTTCTGTATCAGCTGGAGCTGTTCGATGCATCCTGGCACTGTCGCGTGGGTTGGAACTTTCTCAAGAGAGACCGACACATTCAATCCTGTCTTGTGATGTAAGGCCGTGAGATAGCGGCGACCGTCTGGTTTGACCTGGTCGATGTCTTTGGTGAAGCCGGATAAGTCGATCGAAAGCCCCAAGCCTTTTTCAGGCCAGGCCACAAATGTCGGAGGTTCGTCCGTTCCACTAGCGGCCTGTGAAAGGCCAATGGGCTCTGCCGACATGAAGGCCAAGAGGCACAAGACGCACAGGACCAACATCTTGATGGTCTTGGCCAGCCTCTTTTGGCTCGTCATGGGCTCTCCTGTGATGACACGCTGTCCTTCTTGCACAGTCAGTGTAGGGCATGACCTGATTCGTCGAAAGAAAATTACTATTTATAGGATAGCTCGCTGCATGATTCATGTAGTTTCTGCTGCAAGCGTGGATACGCGGCTGTGACGGGCCGTCTCGCCATTCAACCCGTAGCAACCGGTTAAAGCTTCCCCTCCTAAGGTAGGATACCGTTCACAGCACCTCTCTCGGTACAATCCGGCGTCACGGAGGCTCTGATGGCGCCACTTCGATATTCCCGAACGTATCATCGGTTCCCTCTTTTCTATCCAGTCATCTTCGGTGGGGCTCCATTTGTGGGTGAAGGTATCTTAAGCAACCTGTCGCTGATGGGATGCTCCGTGATGTGCGATCGAGAGGTTCTTTGCGGCAGTGATGTACGTGTGAGTGTCCTGCTTCCTCATCAGACGCCGGCGCTATCAATTGATCTCGGGACGATTAAATGGGTTCAGGGTTGTCAGTTCGGAGTGGAGTTTCTTCGCCTGCCGCTTGAGGCACGGCAACGTCTGAACCGCATGCTGCGAATTGAACTCATCGAATTCCTGAAGGCCCGTTCAGGAAGACGCGAATCGTTGGAATTGCTCAATCGGGGAGGGTAGCCTGCACGACCCATACGCGCGTCTACTGAAATTGCCGATTTGCTGTCTTGTGTGTGGAGCGTCGCTCCCCTCCTGATGCCGAAGTGGTCAGCACTCAGGGTCCACCCATCAGTGTATTCAATCTCGTCACATCCCGTGCGGAAAGCCCATACAGTCTGAGGCGTCACCAGAAGAATCCTCGCCAGCTGCCTACCGTGCCGGAGCGTTGCAGCGTAAATGTGAGGAGCCGATGATGAGCGGCACAGTGACAAGGGACACAGAATGTTCGTCGTCTCTGCTACATGGGGTGAAGTGTGTACGCTGTTCCTTCTTCCTCAGCGGCCGCGCATCAAGGATCCCAAGAGCTGCGCGGTGAGTCTCTCTTCACAATCTTCGATAATGTTTGGTCAAATGCCGAACCGAGGCGATACTATAGATCGGTATCCTCACATGAGGTGCCATTCCATTATTTGAGATGCCCTAGGACTGAATCAATGCCGTCGCCGCTGGAATCTATCCGTCATCTCAGCGAAACCCTCTATCAGTATTCAAACGTCGACGACATGGCGAGTCACGTGTTGCGCACCGCCCTCGAGGTAATAGGAGCTGACGCGGGATCCCTCCTTCTGGCAGACGGACACACCAAGCAATTAGTCTTCCGCTGTGCAGTGGGAGCGCATGTTGACGGCCTGCACCGTGTGTCGATTCCCTGGGACAGCGGAATAGCCGGCGGCGTTTTTCGCAGCGGTCGGACAGAGATAATCCCCGCTGTTCAGCCGGACGCTCGGCATGAATCGTCGACTGATCGAATGACCGGGTATCAATCACGAGACATGATCGTGATTCCACTCAAGCGCCATGCTGAAACCCCGGTCGGCGTCATCGAGGTTCTGAATAGAGGTACAGGCCAGATCACCCGCGACGATCTCGACGCGTTGATGATCATCGGCTCCATTGCCGCGTCCGCCATTGAACGCATCAACAGTGCTGAGGCATTGCGTCTGAAAGACCTTCAACTGCAACAATCGGTAAAAATGGAGATCATCGGTCGGTCGGCGGAACACATCGCCCACGATTTCAATAATCTTCTTGCTGGCATAAAAGGATTCACCCAATTGATTGCGAAGACTCTGGCCCCCGATGCCGCTTCGAGACAGTACGTGGACCAAGTGATGAAGGTGGTGAAACAGGGGAGGGGCCTGACCAAGCAGTTGCTGGCCTACATCGGAAATCAGGTATTGGAACCCCAGGCTGTCAATCTGAATGATCTCGTGTCCAGTATGGAGAAGATACTGCGATTGTTCATCGGGAAGGGGATTGCTCTATCCATGAATCTAGACCCGCGTCTTGGCCAGGTGAAGGCTATTCCTGTTCACATCGAGCAAGTCCTCATGAACCTGTGTGTGAATGCCCGTGATGCCATGCCGAAGGGGGGATCGCTCACCATTGAGACGGCAATGGTCGAGTTGGATGACAAGTATTCCCGTCAAACGCCAGACCTCTCCCCCGGATGGTATGTTCGGCTCTCGGTCACCGATACTGGGTCCGGCATGGATCAGGCGGCGAAGGAGAAATTATTCAAGCCGTTCTTTACCACGAAGGCGCCGGGGAAAGGAACCGGCTTGGGGCTGTCTATCGTCCATGGGATCGTGAAGCAAAGCCATGGTCATGTGGCTGTGACCAGCGAGGTAGGGCGGGGCACCACGTTCACAATCTATCTGCCTCTGGTTGAACCCCCAAGTTCTGACAGGCGCACAGACGACTGTGTCCCAACGGTAGCCCAGAATACTGATCAGGAATCAGTTCGGTCTCAATAGCTGTTTTAGCCAGCCGTCGCCCACCGCGCACCTTGGTTCATTGTTCGTATCTCATCTGGACAGCAAACATTTCACGAATAACGATTTCCCGGACTCGGCCAATTGTCCAGTCTGTCTGTTTGAAGCACTTGTATTTCTTGGTGGCGCCTGGCTGCCATGAAGTTTTCAGAAGGGAAGGCAGGGAAGGCTCTGAATCAGAGGGCCGAGTGAGTTTGCCGAGTATTGAACAGCTGAGTCTGGGAGCTGTTTGTTCCTGCCCGCTACCCACGCCCGCCATTCGCGCCTCACTTCGCCGCATACATTCTTGACGCGCCTGCTTTCCGAGCGTAGGGTCTCACGGTGTCCGGATCGCAGGACGAGGTATCGAATGGCATCTGCATTTTCCCATGCCATTGTCGCTCTGGCGATGGGGAAGGCCTTTCAGAACAAGGAATTGAGTCGGCGCGAACTGTTCTTGGGCGCGCTCTGTTCAGTCGTGCCGGATTTTGATGTGATCGGGTTGTACGTCGGCATCCGCTACGGCGACGTGTGGGGCCATCGTGGACTGACGCATTCGATCATGTTTGCGGTGCTGTTAGCCGCAAGTCTTGTGGCCTTGTGGTATCGAGACAAGGGCAAGCTCGCGATGACGGGGATTTTTCTCTATTTCTTTCTCTGCACTCAGTCGCACGGCGTGCTCGATGCCATGACAAATGGAGGGTTGGGCGTGGCGTTTTTCTCTCCATTCGATACCACAAGATATTTCTTCCCCATGCGACCAGTCCTTGTGTCTCCAATCGGTGTCAGCAAATTTTTCAGCGACTATGGTGTTCGTGTCCTCGCCAGCGAAGCGATATGGATCTGGCTGCCATCCGGTGTGGCGTTTCTGGTGTTTCGTGTCGTCCAGAGGCTGTGGCCAGCCAAGTCCGCGCCGTCTCCTTCATCGACGGCCTAACCCGCATTATTCATGAGCGCTTCTGCTGCAATCGCGGATTCGCTGCTGCGACAAACCTTCGGCGGGCAGGCTCGCCGTTCGCTCCCTCGGCGTACTGTTCAAGTACGCCGAGGGGCCTCACGGCTCCGCGTGCCCGTCTCGCTACGCGACTGCGCGATTTCGGGACGAACCGTCATGAATAATGCGGGCTAAGCCCATTCCTGATCGCCCAGGGCTCAGCAAGAAATAGGATGCGCTCGCATGCTTGCCGCGTATTTTACGAGGACCGGGGTGGTGCGATAATGCGGAATCTGACTTCATCCACCAGTGTATCGGCAGACGTCTTCTCCCCCACAAATAACCCACAGTGGTAGAGGCCCGCTGTCCATCCAAGCTTTGGAGGGACTAACATAAAATAGCCGGACTGGTCGTTCATGGTCGTCATGACTCGGTCCTGTGCGACGGCGGGTTGCTCTCCTGTCATCTCAGATGTTTCCACAAAACATCGGGCTGTGAGGGGCACGGCGTCAAATGAGGCTGACACCAGGCCAAAGACTAAGTAGACCTCTGCTTGTGTACTGGGAAAGCTGTCGCCCGGATATACGGGAATAAATTCATGGGCGCCGGTGGGAAAATCATCCCGTACGACCTTGCTTGCGGGAATCACAAATCGAAACCAACTGAAATCAGCGTCTCTCCCCATAAGAGACGCTTGCGGATCCAGTGGTTTTTGGGGTTTAAATCGCTCATTGGCTCTGGCGTACAGCTCTTCTTCCGGAGAGAGTGAGGGAGCGGGTGACTCGTCCGGGGGGGTGGGGCGTGCAGCCGCATCAGCCTGCCGCGTGGCGAATTCAGGAACATGGGGCCGCACTTTCTCGAGCCATCGTGCGATTTTATTTTTATCCAATACACGGGTGTCAGGTGGGAGTCGCACATGCTTGTTGGTTTCTTCAAATTCGACCGCGGCATCATAGAGAGTGTGAAAATGGACGAACGCATCTTCCCATTGTTCCAACTCTACGAAACACTGGCCCATCCGAAACACCGTGTCTGCGTAGTCGTCGTCGTTGGGGTCGAGGTTGGAGACCTTGCCAAACACAGTCAGCGCGTCTTTGCACCGGCCGAGCTGCATAAGGGTCAGTCCCAATTGATAATTGGCGAGCGCATCATCGGGATTGAGGGCCAGCATTCGTTGATAGATCGGCTCAGCCTCCTGATATCGGCCCATCGAGAAGAGTTGCCAGGCCTCCGCACGAATTGAAGCCCACTCCTTGCGCTGTGCTCCTGTCATCTCTTTGGTGAGAACGGGGTCGAAGCGCCGGCCTCGATCGATGGAGTTGCCATTCACTTGTGCCAGAAGATTTCTGGCAGGGAGTTCCAGTGGAGAACCGGAGGAGATACTGTGTAACACGTACTGCACGTCACGCTCTGCGCCGTCATAGTCCAAGACGTCGAACCGCGCACGGGCCAACGCTAATCGCCATCCGAGCATATCTGGAGCGAGTCCCACTGATTTTTTGTACGATTCGAGTGATTCCTCGAGACGATTGTGTTTTCGGAGTTCTTGCGCCAGCCGAAGATGAACCAAGGGATTCTGACCATCGCTGCGTGCGATGCGCCCTAACTCTGCGATGGATTCCTCACCCTGTCCTGACCGAGTCAACACACTCCACTTGGCCCATCGTACATCCAGGGCGGTCGGAATTTTGGCGAGGACCGTCTCATAGGCCTCAACCGCCTCACGGGGGCCTCGGGATGTGGTGAGAATATCGGCGCGTAATTTCTGGAGCGTAAGTGCGTCAGGGTAGTCGTGGATGCCTTGGTCTAGGATCTCCAGTGCGGTGGCCGACGTTCCATCCTCCCACACCACTCTCGCCTGTTCGGCAATGTGCTCTGCTGGACGTAGCGATCGATCTTCCGCATGCGAGAAGGATCCCAGTGTCAGCGTCACACACAGTGGTACGCCGACGAGCAGGGCGATAGCACCCTGTCGAAGTTGCACGAGGGGCCGTGGGATAGGAGATGGCGACGATCTATTCATGAACGTGGAGACATCCGTGCACTGAGACTTACTATACCAAGAAGTTCTGTGATGGTGAAATGAGCCACCGGTTTGTTCCCGTCTCCTGTTCGTTAGCCGCCACCGGTGTAAACGAGTGCCGTCGTGATACACTTGCCTTCCTCATGTTCGACGTCATTCTCTATCAGCCGGAAATTCCTCCGAACACCGGCAACATCATCCGGTTGTGTGCGAATACGGGCGCGAAGCTGCATCTTGTGAAGCCGCTGGGGTTTTCTTTGGACGACAAACAATTACTGAGAGCCGGGCTGGACTATCACGAATTCGCGACAATCTCGGTCTATGAAAGCTGGGCCGATTGCGCAGCCGGCTTCCACGATCGCCGCGTATTCGCCGTCTCCACGAAAGGCACCCAGCAATACGACCTGGTAAGCTATGCCGTCGGTGATGCCTTTGTGTTTGGCCCGGAAAGCCGTGGGTTGCCGGCTGAGATTCTGAAGTCGGTTGCCGAGTCGCAACGTATTCGTGTTCCCATGGTCCCTGGAAATCGAAGCCTCAATCTCTCCAACGCGGTCGCGGTGGTGGTTTACGAAGCCTGGCGGCAGCTCGGATTTGCTATAGAGTGAAGCGGTAGGCGGCGATGGCATTTCTTCCACGCCATCAGCTTGTGCGGGCTAGCAGTAGGCTGAAAAACTCAGTTTTTGCGCGGCAAGGTCCACTGGTATAGGTAGGTTGATAGTGCCGGATTACCGGCAGGATGCTCAAAAAGGCTGTCCAGCAAGGCCGCAGCGAGCGAAGAGGTGAGGAGGTACGTACCGCACTTCGTGTGGGCCGTTCGCACTTGCAATGCATCATGGCGAACGGAAAAGCCCGTACAGTGCTTCCGACCTCCGAGACGCTCCTCCTCAACGTTGAGCCTCTGAGCGACGCGAGAACGCCGCTGGCAGACTTTTTCAGCATCCTGCTAGAGCTCCTCTTCTTTCAGACATCTCCCAAGTCCCTGCTGCTCGGCGAAATAATAGGCATAGTGCAGCGCCGCGAGATTGGCGATGCGCTCTTCGGCCTCGTCGCGTGTGTCGGCGTAGATGATGTGGATGCCATATCTGGCAGCGAGGGCGTCCAGAAAATCCATCAGCCCGATCTTGTGATATTGGTTGAGCCGTCCTCCGGCTTTGCGGTGTTGGAGCATGCCTTCGATGACGAGGACACGAGCGGGGAAGGCGAGAACCTGTTCGAGTTCCTGGAGAAACGGCGTGCGGTTGTGCGAAGGGTTTGAGAAAACCGTATAGAGTTCTTCGACGCCCATGCGTTTGATACACAACAGCTCAGGGATTTCCGCAATCGCATAGCCACTGACGGGCAAGGTCTCTCGCATCGTCCCGGCGATGCGGACAAAGCCGTGAAAGTCGTAGGGTTGGAACTCCCGCGGATCGACGTAGAGATGAATGGCCGGGACCATGAGTTTGGGTTGGCCTTGCGGAGAGAGCAACATGATGAGCGATCGTGGTCCGCGAGAGCCCTGGCTGGATCGAGCGGTCTCGTGCGCGCGCGGCGGGGTGGAGGCGTAGGTTCCAGACGATGGACTCGCTGCCGGAGTAGGACGCGCGGGTGGTCTGGGGGAGACCGAGGGTTGGATCGTGGCATCGTAGCGCGCCCGTGCCGTAGGATCGCTTAGGGTTTGATAGGCTTGATTGAGCAGTTGTGTCCGGACTTCGGCTTTGCGGTGCAGGGTCGGCGCATGCCCGAAACGATCCGGGTGCCAGACCTGAATCTGTTCATGCCAGGCTTTCTTGAGTTCTGCGTCCGTTGCGGTGGGCGAGAGTTCGAGCAGCGCATAGTAGTTGGTCGTCTGTTCCTCCCGCATCGCATTCTCCTTGTGAACGCGACGGAGTGTAGCGGAGTAATAGGGAGAGATCCAGCAGGCCACAATCGCTGGGCTTGCGAGATTGTTCAAAAGGCTCCAAAGAGCTTAATCAGGTATTCGATGATCTGCGCACCGCCATAGCCGCCAAATGGTATGAGCAACGCCTGCAGCGCAGGTTGCTGAGCAAGGGACACAAATGCGCCCTCGCGAGTGTTGCTGATGCGACTGATGAGCTGATCAATTGGCTCAGTGTTGAGCGATGGCCATGCCGGCGTGGACCGTTTCTCTTTGTAGTAGGTGAGCGTCCTACCGCGCATCTCCTTGGCGCTTTTGTTGAGCAGCCACGCGCTATGGAGCGCATAGGTGAGCGCGAGCCCGATGACGAAGACCAGCGGGAGTGGAAAATCCATGGCATCGAAGAAGTTACTCCGTGCCAGCACGATGAACAGGAGTGAGACGAATGGCAGGTGCATGAGCCACTCGATGCGTTGCGTGGCGCGGACGATCAGTTGGAAGTCGAGATAGTCGTCGAGCTGCGCGCGCGGGACACCGGTTTCTCTCTCCGTGTGAGCGAGCAGTTGGCCGGGCCACTTGTTGGGTACGCCGCTCAGGGCCTCAATGAACTGTGTGCAGGCGCGCGTTTCATACCCGACCCAAAAGATGGTCAGCCAGAGGACGAGGGCATTGAAACCCACAAGAAATAGGTGCAGCGCCTCGACGAGCTCGCCGCGATGTGGAAACGACGGCCTGTCGAAGATCTGGATTGTTGCGGCGAAGAACACGAGTCCGATGATCAGGGACGCCGCTATCCAGTATCGCTGCTCGCAAACGCTGGTGGCTCGTATATAGTTCTGCCACAACGTAGTAACTTCGACCTTCCCATCCGCCCGCGCCTCCTTGACCTCCTTGCCATCCTTGTCGAACGACGCCAAGTTCAGGTGCGGGCCAATCCACGCGGCAGACCATAGATCACGGCTGAGTGTCCGACTGAGTGCCCGGCTGTGTGGCATGGCGATCTTGAAGTCCTTGACGATACGCGTTTGCTGGGATCGGAGACGGTTTCGGAGCACACACCAGAGCGCAAGCATTGTGAGAAGGCCGACGAAGCGAATCACGAGGCTCGGCCAGACGCTGACGCCCTCCAACCATACGAATGGCTCGCCAACACCCTGTGCGAGCGAGTCATTGATGAAATACAGAGCTATCGGGAGGACTGTGAAGAGCTCTGCCACAACGCTGATGACGACGAAGAGTATCACCAGTGCTCTGTTATGCTCACGTGAGCAGGCATCGAAAGCCGCGCGCACGGTTTCATTGACGCGGCGATTCGCCAGTGTGAGCAACAGGAGCCCGACGCAGATCATGAATGAAATGGCCCAGGGGTGATCGAGTGAGAGCCCACGCGAGGGCCAGATCGGTTCGATGTTGTTGCACTGCTCCCAGCCGCCATCGCAGGCGGTCTTTTTTGCTGGAAGCACCCTGCCCTCAGTGTAATTGTTGCCGATCCAGTTTTTGAGGCGCTCGACAGATGGAGAGGCGAGATGTATCGCTTCGGTCCGGCCGATCTCAAAGATCTGCGGCCTCAGCCACTCCGTCATCTTTCCGGTCCAGTGGTCGATGGGTTTGTCGTCGAGCGCCATCAACGTCGCGAGGTACCTCGCCGTCTGGTAACTGTCCCTAAACGGCAGGGTCCCGCGCTGTAGTGCTGGATCCAGCGCCAGGCTGAAGTGAGACGCGACCACGAGGTTGCGTGCCCAATCCGTTTGGTCTGCGTGCAGATAGCGCGCGTCGAGGTCGGTCGTGAAGAAGATCTTGTCCTTGAAGCGACTGCGGAGTGCCTGGAGGATGAGGAGCTTGTCGTACAGGTCGGAACCGACAAGACCGATCGCCTTGACTCCGTGTTCTGCGAAGCTCTTGTCGTCATCAAGTCGCTCGATTTCGTCGGCAAGCCGACGCAGATAGTCGTATTGGTTGCGCCCTTCAGCATGCTCCGGCGGCGCATCCTCTAGTTGTTCGCGCAGATCTTTTGATTTGCCGCTCTCGTTCTTGGGTGGCGCGTTGCTGCTCGACTTGTCGGTGTCCGGCAGCGCGCCGTCGAGCCCTTGCAGATAGGTAAATGCGCGCACCGGTGTCGCATGCTTGCAGCGATCAGAGAATCCGTCGGTGAGGTATTGCAAGAGGGTACGCCCGTATTTCGTGTCCTGCTCGCCGATCAACACGAGGCCGTCAGCACATTGACTCTTGTCGCCTTGCTCGCGATTGACGCCGCGTTGCCACAGCTCCCATAGCAGCGCGGCCGCGAGCAGATCGTCTGAGCCGGTTGTGCGGACGATTGGAGATTTCTCGACTTCCGGTAGGCTGCGAGGATTTCGGATGCAGTCCTCCAATGGCCGGAAGCCCCATGGGTTGCGCAGATTGCAATTGGAGATGGTCGCGCTCGGTGAATACACCTCGATCGGACGATCATTCGGTAATAATTTGGAATTTCGTTCGTCGACGAGCGTTGTCAGTACCGCCGACCCCGCTGGCCCGATCAACTTCACGTTGAAGCTGTCTTCGAGAGATGGCGACGTCAGCTTGCCGGATAGGTGACGCAGTGTTGCGAGCGGTTTCGCGCCGAGTTTTTCATCTTTCAGCCAGAGCACAAGCACACGGTGCGACGTACCGTCCTTCTCGAACCACTCATAGGGCACGTCATCGCCATACAGCACGGTCGGCTCGTCATCATTGGATCCAGGCTCTACCTTGTCCGGGATAAAATATTCGATCGCATCCGCGTCCATGGGGTGATAGCTATGGAAACCGAGCGCTGAGACCACCGCGAAGCGCGAGCGGCGACGGCTCTCGGCATCCTCGGCGTAGGGACCGCCGAAGACGCTCACGGCGAGGACTGTCACCTTGCCTCCCAGTTTCTTGATATCGTGGCGCAGCTTGTCTGGAGTGGGTGACTTGGGCGATGTGTTGTCTGAAGACGAGGCGGCTTGCTTGAGGGCTTTCTTGTGTTTCTCGACCGCGGCAAAAGGGTCCTGCCACAGCCGCGCCTCGACGTGCTGCTGACCGGTTGACTGAAACGTTACGCGCTCCGGATCGGTTGGGCGCGCGCTTTCCAACTGCACGGTTTTGGCTAGTACGCCAGCCGCCAGCAGTACCACCATTACGATGGGTAGGGGGTTGCCAAACCAGCATCCGGATTTGTCGTTTTGGTCGTCGCTCATACTTTTCGTGAGTCTTCTACTTCTTCAGTGTGTGATTGCGGCTCGCGATCATCATATCGGCTAGCAGGCTGCGGAAAAACTCGGTGTATGCATAAAACGCAGAATGAATCTTCCCTGCGGTGCCGATGTCAAAATCGTCTCAGGATGCTCAAAAAGTCTGTTCAGCAAGGCCGCAGCGAGCGAAGAGGCGAGGCGTACGCTTCGGTACGTTGAGCCTCTGAGCGACGCGAGAACGCCGCTGGCGGACTTTTTCAGCTTCCAGCTAGAGCATGTCCTCTCGCCCGGTAGACCTTTCTCATTCGGCCTTCTCGATGAACTGGACGTGCGCCTTGTCTGGCCTTGAACTCGAACACCTCGCGACAGCATTCATGACGAATCTTGGCTATAGGATATGCAGCAAGCCTCGTACCTAATCTGAACTGCGTATGTTCTCTGTCATTGTCTTCGATTTTCCCCAGAATTGCGCATGAGCGGGCGCTCCTAGGCAGACTAGAGCGCGGTCCATGTGAATCGAAAATGATTCAGTGGTGAATCTAAAGAGATGCAGGGGTCTTTCCCTTCCAAGTAGGCGATTTTGGTCTGACTTTAGATGAGATCAAACATGCAGGTGAGGGCATTCAGGCGCAAATACTCCTCAGTACAGGAAGCAGATGTGTTCTTTGTGGCCGAATGTACACTCAGAAGAATGCTGAGTGTCCGTGATGTTCGGAGTCTGATAATGACGAGACTTTGCGCCTGTGCATTACATTTCACAGGAAGAGAGCAGTCTTTGCCGTAAGTACTCTCTTCACGTAGCGGACGGATAGCTCTCGACAGTGGTTAGTGCGGGTTCGGAATAAGCGGGGGTGGATACGCGGATGTTTTTGCAGTAGACTCCCTGTCGGTTTTGTAAATCCCACATTGTATGAACTGATTCCACGGACCACGATTTTTAACGCACCATTAGAAGAAGAAAGCACGTGTGAGCCGAACGGCCGACGTTCAGCACGGCACCGCTTTCGGAAAGATCGGTAACAGACACAGATGGTTTCTCCAACGACTCAGGCAGTGTCAGAGGTAGCACAGCTGAAGATCATTCCACTCATCGCCAAGGAACTCGGCGTCGGACCGCATCAAGTCGCAGCTGCGGTCGCCCTGCTCGATGAGGGTTCAACCGTGCCGTTTATCTCGCGTTATCGTAAGGAGGTGACCGGCAACTTGGACGATACCCACCTGCGCACGTTGGAAGAACGCCTGCTCTATCTACGGGAATTGGAGCTGCGCCGTGCGGCGATTCTGGCGTCGATTGAAGAGCAGGGCAAACTCACCGACGCACTTCGCGGCACCATCGAGTCCGCCGCGACCAAGCAAACGTTGGAAGACCTCTATTTACCGTACAAGCCCAAACGCCGTACGCGAGCGCAGATTGCGCGAGAAGCTGGATTGGAACCGTTGGCCGATGGTCTGTTTGCCGATCCGACGCTCGATCCTGAACTAGAGGCTGCGAAGTATCTGAATGTGAAGCCTGCGTCTGAGGGCGTGGAGGCGATCAATGTGCCGGACGCCAAATCTGCGCTTGAAGGTGCGCGGGATATTCTGGTTGAGCGGTTTGCCGAGACCGCCGAGTTACTCGCCACGTTGCGGACCCGCCTCTGGGATCAGGGCGTCATCACGTCCACCGTGATGAAAGGCAAGGAAACGGCTGAGGAAGAAAAGTTTCGAGATTACTACGCCTATTCTGAAACCATCCGCACCATTCCGTCGCATCGCGCGCTGGCGCTATTCCGAGGCCGCACGTTGGGCGTGTTGAAGATTGACTTGGGCCTGGGTGAGGCATTGGACGCGGTTGTGCCGCATCCCTGCATCGCCACCATTGCGGCACATGTCGGAATCGAAGACCGGGGCCGTCGCGCAGATACGTGGCTGATGGGTGTCTGCGATTGGGCCTGGCGCGTCAAGATGCATCTGCAACTTTCTGTGGAACTGCTGGTGCAGTTGCGCGAAGCAGCAGAAGCCGAGGCGATCAAGATTTTCGGACGCAATCTACACGAGCTGTTGCTGGCGGCGCCTGCGGGCCCGAAGGCTGTGCTCGGCCTCGATCCAGGCATTCGCACGGGTTGCAAGGTGGCGGTGGTCGATGCAACCGGCAAGCTGCTGGAGACCACGACCATTTACCCCCTCCAGCCACGCAACGATTGGCAGGGATCGCTGGCGACCCTGGCCAGGTTGGTCGTGCAGCATGGTGTCGAACTGATTTCGATCGGCAATGGGACGGGAAGTCGGGAGACCGACAAGCTGGCGATCGAAGCGATCAAATTAGTCGCGGCGCATAAGCCGGAGCAGAAAGTGGCGAAGATCGTGGTCAGTGAAGCCGGCGCGTCTGTTTACTCAGCGTCGGCCTTTGCTGCCGCTGAGTTTCCAGAATTGGATGTGAGCCTGCGTGGCGCCGTCTCCATTGCGCGTCGCGTGCAAGACCCGTTGGCGGAGTTGGTGAAGATCGATCCCAAGGCTATCGGCGTCGGCCAATATCAGCACGATGTCAACCAGAAGGCGCTCGCGCGGTCGTTGGATGCGACGGTGGAAGATTGCGTCAATGCCGTGGGTGTGGACGTGAATACGGCGTCGGCTCCGCTGCTTGAACGGGTGTCGGGTCTGAACAAGGCGCTTGCGAAGAACATCGTCGAGTACCGTGATGCGAATGGTCCTTTTGCGAACCGTACTACGATCCGCAAGGTGCCGCGTCTTGGCGACAAGACGTTCGAACAGGCTGCCGGCTTCCTGCGCATCAATGGCGGCGACAATCCGCTGGATCGTTCTTCAGTCCACCCGGAAGCCTACCCGGTCGTCGAGCGTATCCTGGCTCGGATTAGCAAGGGAATCGTGGATGTGATGGGGCAATCGGCGGTGCTCAGGGGATTATCTGCCGCCGACTTCACCGATGAGAAGTTCGGCGTCCCGACGGTGCGCGATATTCTGACCGAGTTGGAGAAGCCGGGCCGTGATCCGCGCCCGGAATTCAAGACGGCGACGTTTCAAGAAGGTATCGAGGCGCTGACCGATCTGCATCCGGGTATGGTGCTCGAAGGCGTCGTGACGAACGTGGCGGCGTTCGGGGCCTTTGTCGATGTCGGGGTGCATCAGGACGGACTCGTGCACGTGTCGGCGTTGGCCAATAAATTTGTCAAAGACCCGCATGAGGTCGTCAAACCCGGCCAGATTGTGAAGGTGAAGGTACTGGAGGTCGATGTGAAGCGCCAGCGCATCTCTCTGACGATGCGTCTGGACGATGCGCCAAGCAGTCCGTCCACCTCGGGCCGTGTGCCTGCCGAGGTTTCCGCAAACCCATCACACAACCAGCGTGACCGGCGCCCACCGCATCCACGGCCTGTTCCGGAGCGTCAACTACAGCCAGCCGGTACGATGGCGATGGCCATGGCGCTGGCGCGGGCCAAGCAGAAGAAGTAGTAAGTCGCGCGGCGGGCTTGAGGACTGGGAAGTCTCTCATGTGTATCCGGTCTGTCTCGTGTATGGCTGAACTAGATAGGCCGGATGAACCCTTGCTCGTCGCGCGTTTCCCGCCCGTCTTGCGCCTCTCACTCGGGCTAGTGCAGAGTCGAAACGATCTCTAGCTGGCTCCGTCCTCCTGCTGAATACAGGACCGGCTAGGGTCATTCCTTTTAATCGATTCGCATGACATACTATTGGAGGAATTGAGGGGGCTATGTTACACTGCACCCCTTAGTCAGTATGGCACGAGAGAAAAACCTAAACAGGCATCGCCTGGGAAAGCACGTAGACTGCAAGCATGGAAATCAAAGTCTTCAATAATAATGTCGAGAAAGCCCTCAAAATTGCCAAGAAAAAACTCGCGGGGGAAGGACTCTTCCGCGAACTGAAGCGGCGGCGGTTTTACGAAAAGCCGAGCGTCAGAAAGAAATCCAAGCAGCTTGAGGCGCAACGCCGGCGTCAAAAGTTGTTGGCGAAGCGTAAGCCAGAGTAAGCGTCTTTCCACGGGCTCGCCTGCTCGGTTGATTCTCCCGCTCATCAATCGCCACAGTGAGTGAAGTTATGCCTGAGAAAATTCACATGAATAGAACATAAGGGGGTCGGGAGTCTTTTCTGAAACCCCGGGAAAAGAAAATAGGACTGGCTACTTTCTCGAACGCTCAGCCCCGCCAGCAGCCCTTCGCACCCGGTCCTCGTCGTACGTGAAGCCTCGTTTGTCTCTCGCCGAAAGCCCGAAACGTTTCGCAAATTGAAAGCCCACCCAGCGCATCAGGTCCTTGTCGTTCGTGGTAGTCGCTGCAGCACAGGGGCAGAGACGACTGGATCACCCACGGTGGCTGGTTTGAGAATCAGCACTCCGCCTTGAGCGGTGATATCGAAGTTGTCGGTCTCAGGAATGTTCTGCAGTGCTTTCCTGGGCAACCACCGCTCCGATGGCCAGCTGAAAGCAGGCGATGAAACTCACGACAATCAGCCACGACGGATTCACAGGAGTTACTTCCAGGTTACTTCATCCCAACAGAGATGAACGAAGGTTTCAAAGGGAGGAAAATTATTTGTATTTTGTTCTTTCGACCGGACCCAGAGATCGATTTCCATGCCCGCCGGATCGGTTTCCCCTCCAGGCAGCGTTCGCTTGATCGGATAGCGCACTTCATGGGTCTTGGGATCGCGGGACCGTTCCATGACCATGAAATGGGCATCGTAATCGTTGTAGAGCACCTGATCGTTCTTGTGCATTGTGGCCTTGCCCCAGCCACCGAGATAGAGCCAGGTTTTCGGGTACAGCGGGTCGCCGTTTCCGGAATCACCATGTTCATATATCCTTGTCGCGATGCCGCCATCTTGAAACGGAGCCTTCGCGGCAAACCGATCGAAGACGATTCGATATTGGTCCGCGCCCTCGACGAATTCCGCAATGACCTGTCCGCTGTTCGTGAGTTCATTCACCTGGATGTCGATGGACCCTTGCACCGGGATTAGGTGTTTGCCGGCATAGTCGAGGTGGTCCCACGGTGCGCGATCGTTCACGCTTCCGATCAGAGTGGTTCTCTGTCCGGAAAGGTGGAATTGTCCACTGTAGTATGGATGTTCATCGGATTTAAAAATCCTGGTTCCTTCATTCTCTTTCGGTGTGCCGAACTGCCCCGCCATAGCAGCGGGCACGAACATCAGCGCGATGGCCAGCACTGTTGATGCAACGAAGGGTGCGGCTGTATTTTGTTGAGTTCCCATGGCCATCTCTCTTTGTTGGACAATCTATTGACGCGCGGTTCCCCAGCGGCGATGGAGAAATCGTTCAATGGGAGCGAAGAGCGTTTTATCCACTGCCAGCCCGATGATGACGATGACCAGCATGACGCCGATGACTTGATCCATGGCATTCAATTCTCGACCATAGTGTAGAAGATGGCCGAGGCCAAAGCCAGTCAGAATTGTGACGAAAATCTCAGCCGCCATGAGGGAGCGCCAGGCGAAGGCCCAGCCTTGTTTCATGCCGCTCAAAAGAAATGGAAGCGCCGCCGGCAAGACGACGTGTGTCCACGTGTGCAATCCAGTCGAACCCATGCTCCGGGCTGCGCGCGTATAAATGGGTGGAATGTTCCGCACGCCGTTGTCGGTCGCAATGATCAGCGACCAGAGGGTTCCCATCACGACGACGAACAGCAGGGAGGCTTCTGTTTGACCGAACCAGAGCAGGGCCAGCGGTACCCAACAGACACTGGGGAGAGTTTGTAGTCCTAATGCGAGGACACCGATCGTATCCTGGCACCAGCGGGATGATGCGGTGAGCAGTCCCAGTGGAAGTCCGGCGAGGATTCCCAATCCATAGCCGATGAGGAGCCGTTGAACCGTGACCCATGTGGCATCCAAAAGCGTGCCGTCTTCAGCTGCGGATCGGAGATACTCGAAGACGCTGAGGGGCGAGGGCAACAAGAGGGGAGACCAGATGTGTGCCTCCACGGCCAGATACCATGCCACCACCAACAGCACGAAGAACAGCGATGCCGCCAGCCACCGCGCGATCATCCTGCTACCTCCGGCTGGACGTACCCTTTTAAGACGCGGGTGATTTCGGTCGAGTAGCGAGCCAGGTCTACGCTGTTGATATCGCGTGAGCGCGGAAGGGGAATGGCGAATTCCTCGCGAATCCGTCCAGGGTTCGGCGAAAACAAAATGACGCGGTCGCCTAAACAGACGGCTTCACGCACGTTGTGCGTGACGAAGACGATGGTCTTACGATGTTGACTCCAGATTCGTTGGATGTCCCCGTACAGTTGTTCGCGTGTCAGGGCGTCGAGCGCGCCGAAGGGTTCATCCATCAGGAGGACGGTGGGGGTTGGCGCCAGGGCTCGAGCCAAAGCCACACGTTGTTTCATGCCGCCAGACAGTTCGTGTACATTGGAATGCATGAATTTCTTGAGGCCGACGAGTTCAAGGAAATATTCAGCCTTCTCCCGGCGCTCCGCCGCGCTCAGGCCAGTACTGAGCTTCAAGCCAAACAATACGTTGCCTAAAACGGTCAGCCATGGAAACAGCGCTGCCTCCTGAAACATCATGAGGCGGCGAGGTCCGGGCCCCACGATGGTTTTTCCATCGGCCTGGACCACGCCGTGATCTGGCCGCTCCAATCCGGCAATGATATTGAGCAACGTTGACTTACCGCAACCACTGGGGCCGACAAGACAGACGAACTCTCCTTCTGCAATGTGGAGCGTGACATCGTCGAGGGCGTGAACCTTCAGCGAACTGGTCTGAAACCACTTCGAGACATGTTCGAGGACGAGCTTGGCAGGTACGGTCTTGGCCGAATCGATTTCAGGCGAAGCCATCTTAATTCAGTCTTTCGATGAGCCTGGACAAGTCGGGGGCTGCGCGCATGAATCCCGCTTGCTGGGCATTGGAGATGAAGTGCTGATACTCATCCACAGAGACATCTGTGGTCAGTACGATGCGTTTCCATGCTTGGGCAATCAAGTCAGCCGACACCTCGGCGTGCGTCTCGGCGACCAATTCCTGCCGGACCATCTGCTTGGCCTCATCAGAATGCGCGAGAATCCACTCGGTGAGTTCACGGTGGGCTTGCGCAAACTTCCTGGCTAGCTCCCGCTTGGTCTTGACAAACTTTACACTCGATACCAGGACGGTAATGCTCTCGCGCGACTGTTCGACGAGCACCTTGCCTCCGGCTTCACGTTCCAGGCGTGAGAACCACGGTTCCACCGTCCATACCGCATCGACTTTTTTCTGCTGAAACAGGGTGAGTTGGTCTGGGTTGGGGGTAGAAACGACGAAAGCTTCTCCACCCGTCTGTGTGATTTTTAACCCCCCATTGGCAAGCCAAGCCCGGCATGCAATGTCCTGGGTATTGCCGAGTTGCGGGGTGGCAATCGTCTTCCCGCGAAAATCGGTAGGCTGTTGCAATCCGGAGTTTGACTGGACGACCAGGGCTGCGCCGCCAGCTGCAGCACCCGCAATAATTCGGGCTTCCTCGCTGTTGGATTTGGCATAAACATTCAACGCTGGACTAGGGCCCACATAGGTCAGATCAATAGAATCCGCCAAGATTGCTTCCATGGCGCTCGGCCCTGCGTTATAGATGTACCACTCGATCTTGACGTCGACTCCTAGTCGTTCTTCAAACCATCCATGGCCGGTGCGAGACAGATGCTGGGCCACCAAGCCTTGGACATGCGTGATGTTCGGGAAGTGCCCAACACGAATCGTATCTTCCGCGATAGCAACAGGGACGGTGAGCGGGTTCACAAAGGCCAGTACAGCGTTCAGCGCAATAAGTGCCTTCCATATTGTCTTCATATTCATGAGCCATTCCTCCATGTATGGGGGAGTGAAAGCGGTTGTCTCAAAATGCAAGCTGCACACGAGTAAGGAAGGCGTGTTCGTCTGGACGATCTCGCACATTTGTTCCTGCTGCGTTGATCGGTGCTGTGCCGACACCGGCGCCACCATCGAATGTTGTATGCGAATAGTTCAATGCCACTCGTACATTTTGATTCAGATACCAGTTCACACCGGCAGTCCAGGATCGAGCTGAGCGTGCACTCCTCGACAAGTCTGCGTATGCGCCGGCAAATGACGTGCCGGTAGGGTCCCTGAAAGTGGCATCATCGAGATTGATTTCGCTATAACGTGCAACCAATTCCCAGGCGCCCCAACCTGTTCCTAAATCAAAGTCGTGTTTTGGTTTGACACCTCTAAAGGAGGCATCTTCGCCGGTCAGGAAGTAGGAGACCGCGATTTGCCATGCATCATGACGTAACTTTTTGTTTGTATTCGGTGTGATGCTCGTGTTGGAACCTGCTCCACCTGCTGCAGGTGAACCGCCGGTGGTTAAGCTCACGTCTTGTCTGACTTGAGCATATTCGGCAATGACACCTAAGGGACCGCGGCAATAGTAGGCTTGAGGCGAGAGGCGTAGCCGTTGACCGTCAGCCACCGCAGCGCCGCTGTATCGAAAGAACACATTTTGGCCATCGGTGAGATAACTTGGCAGGCCGTTTCTTGTCGCGTCTGCGGCAGACGTGTCGGTGAAGTTCAGGTTTCTTTCGCCCTGAGCATCAGTGTACGTGGCGGCAACACCGAAGCCCAAGCCGTTCAACACTGAATGGTCATTTTTAAATGGCGTAGCGAATAGACGCGCGGTGACTTCTTGGCGTCCGTCAAGCTCCGTGCCGGTGCTGATGTTACCGCCGTCACTGACGCCGTTAATCAGACCAACGGCGTAATTCAATCTGTCTCCTAAAAGATCGCCGTGTACGGCAATGCCGAAGTCGCGATTAGGCAGAATGGCATTAGTGACGTAACTTCTTTCGAGGAATTTGATGTCTGCTCCGCTTTGCAATCGCTCCAACCCGACAAAACTCTTGAACTTACCCGCACGAACTTTGAAGGCCGGATTGAAGCGTGCATCAATGTAGGCATCCACCACTGAGGCGTTGCCACCGGCAAATTCGGGGGTAAAGCGGAAATCATATTTGCCGAACAACGTACCTTCGATGATCGGACGAACGCGGCGGGCCAGCCATGAATCAGTCGCATCATGGAATCCATCGGCATTCAGGTCACCGGGGCGTTGATCAGTGCGGTTGCGAACGTCGTTTGCCCCTTTAAAATAGAGGCGGTGATCGACTTGCAACAAGCCGCGTAGCTTGATGAGGTTTTTGCCATCAGCGGACTCTAATGAGAATCCGGCATTTCCGGCCTTCACGACCGACGTTGATTGCTTCGTGGTTGCTGCCGCTTCCTGATCCAGTTCGTGTTTTCGTTTCAAGATCCTGATCTCCTGATCCAACTCCTCAAACCGCTGCTCGATGGACTTCTCCGGCGACGTTGTCTCTTCTCCTCGCGCCAGCGAGCCGAATCCGATGGCGGCGCTGGTGAGTGTCGCTACTGCCGTGAACAACCATGACTTCCTCATCTGAGAACCTCTTTCTCGTGATGGGAACTTCCGGTTGTCCGGTCAGTAACCAATTAAATTGAGTGATTAATATGTGTGCCGTTTGCCTCCAGTTGTCTGGATGGCGGTATGTCCTCCGTTAATTCCGACAACAGTATGGTGTGGTCACATTCATCTCGTTCATGTGGTGCTCCGTGAAGAGTCCTTGTCGATGCGGATCTTCTCCTTGCGTTCGATCTGGACCACTTGTGAATCGTGGATGATGATTTCTACTGAACCGTAACGAATCTCTTGAAGTGCTTGAAGGATCTGCTGCGTCAATTGACGGTGCGTCTCATCTACGAGCCCGTTGGGGTATTGACGAGTGATAGCCATTTCTTATTCTCTTGCACTTCCCAGAAATGGAACAAGATACACTACTTTTCCGATCGTGATTATGTATTATGTTTATAAAATAACTTAATCAATTTTGTCAACAATATAATTTAATGACAAAATATACTTTTTAAAAGCTCGATTCAATTATGAGAGGGGATAGGTTTAACCAATAATTTAATAGTATGTGAGACATAAATATTGACATGAAGCAAGTATACTTGCTATTCGTTGGCCATGAAGATCACGAAGCAGCCGACCGAAACGACCTCAAATTTTTCCAATCACCTCAAATTGCTTAGGACCCAGAAAGGTTTTTCGCAGGGCGAACTGGCTGCTCGCGCAGGCATCACGCGGCAAGCGATCTCTGCTATTGAGTCGAGTCTGTATTTGCCGACAACAGCCGTAGCGCTTCATCTGGCGTCGGTGCTGGCCTGCCGGGTTGAAGATCTTTTCAACCTCAGAAAGGCCGAGGACATTGTTGAGGGCAAGCTGATCGGCCATCTTCCGTATAGCGACGTGAAGGCATCACCTATCCGAGTCAAGGTGTCGACGGTGGGTTCGAAGACAGTCGTGCGACCGGTAACCGGCTTGGGCGAGATGCTTTCCTTTACCGTTCCGGCTGATGGGTACGTCGTCGAGGCGCATGGTCAGACTTCTGGTGCGACGGTGCGCGTCAAACTTTCGCGCGATCGTCAGGCGATTGAACAGGCCATCTCCGTAGCAGGCTGTGATCCAGCGATCTTCCTGGCAGGTGAGCACATGCGGCGGCGCAAGGACCAGACCTCTGTGGTCGGCTGGACGATGGGAAGCCTGGCGGCACTTCGGGCCTTGCAGCAGGGTGAGGTGCATGTCGCAGGGGTGCATCTCTTCGACCCGACGACGGGGGAATCAAACCTGCCGTTCCTTCGGCGTGTACTGAAAAGTTCAAACTATGAAGTTGTCACATTTGCGACGTGGGAAGAGGGCTTGCTCGTTCGAGCAGGCAATCCCAAGTCTATCCGGGCAGTCAGCGACATCGCCGATCCCAATGTCACGCTTGTGAATCGAGAAGAAGGGGCGGGAGCCAGGCTGTTGCTGGATCAGCGGTTGCGCGCGGGGGGAATCGCTTCGGATCAGGTCAAGGGCTATAACACAATCGTCGCTTCGCATTTCGAAGTTGCGCGCGCGATTGCAAGCCGTCAGGCGGACGTGGGGGTCGGTATTCGATCCGCTGCGCAACTTTTTGAACTTGACTTCGTCCCGCTTCAAGCCGCGCGCTACGACCTTGTCGTACCCAAAGCCTATCTGAAGTCTCATCCGACGTTAGCCCATTTGTTCGAGACGCTCGTCAGCCGCCCGTTTCGAAATGAGATTGAATCATTGGGCGGGTATGACACACGCGAAACAGGAAAACTCCATGCGTTGCGTGTCGGCTGACGGAAGGCCCTCCGTGACAGGCATGCTGGTCTTAGGGATGGCGGTGTTGCTTGCTAACAGCGTCGCGCTGGCCGAGGAGCCACAGTCTGTATCGCCTTCGTCAGCCTCGACAGAGAAGGGTTCGAGCTATTCTGACCTGTCTGGCTTCACCGATGAAATCCGGAAGCGAGCAGAAGCACAGGCGGGAAAAAATTGGAAAGAAACGGCTGATGCCGTGCTCATCCTCGAAAGAGAGACCAAGTGGAACCGGTATCTCAAGACAGCCATGAAGTTGCCGGACTTTGTCGATCTGGGCATCGAAAATCGGACGCGATTTGAAAGTTATGACCATCCCTGGCGATCCACTCAAGCAAGTGGAGGCGGGCAAACCGATTCCCAGGCGGTTCTCCGAACCAGAGTGCGCGTGGGATTGGGTAATGGCCCCTTCCGGTTTCTCTTTGAAGGGCAGGATTCACGGGCCTACGGGAACAATGCCCCCGGTGATTTTGTGAATACCACGACAGTCAACGAATGGGATATTTTGCAGTTATTCGGGTCAATGACCCTGGACAATGTCGGAGGGAGTGGATTGCGAACGGACTTGCATGTCGGTCGTATGACCCTGGATTTCGGAAGACGCCGGTACATCGCCAGAAATGATTTCCGAAACACCTCCAATGCTTTCGACGGGGTCCATTGGCAAATCGGTCAAGATAAAACCTGGCGGTTCAGGGCCTTTTTGGTGGAACCAGTCATTCGGGATCAGGTGAAACTCGACGAGCAGAACGCACATAGTGTGTTCTGGGGGGCCTATGCGGAGAGCCAGCACTTCCCCTGGTTCAACGTGAATGCGTTTTATTTCTGGTTAAACGACCAACGGCTCCAAAATAACAATCTTCACCGTACGTATAGTACGTACGGCCTTCGCCTATTCAAGTCTCCCGCGATCGGCGAAATCGACTATGAGTTCGAGGGGGCCATTCAAACGGGGCGCTTAGGCAACGTCGATCATTTTGCCTATAACCCAAACGCTGAAGCCGGGTATACGTTCAATCTGCCTTGGACGCCTCGTTTTTTGGCGCAGTATACCTACTCCAGCGGCACTCGCACCCCAGGAGGAAGCCAGAATGGAGACTTTGACCCCCTATTCGGCGCCCGTAATTTTGATTTGATGCCCACGGGAAATTTCGGACCGTTTTTCCGATCCAACATCAGTTCTCCCGGTTGGAGGCTGATTGTCAAACCGGCTCAAGATTGGACCGTGCAAGTCAAACAACGGTTCTGGTATTTGGCGGAATCGCGCGCAGTGTATACGGGTGGCCTTGAGCAAGATTCCACGGGAGGGGCAGGAAACTATTTGGGTCATGACCTGCAACTTCGTGTTCAATGGGCCGCCAGCCAGAACCTGGACTTTGATGTCGGGTACGATCATTGGTTTAAGGGATCATATTTTGATAGCCCCGTCATCATCGCGCAAATGCCCGCCGGTGGGAACAAAGATACGGACTATTTTTATTTTCAAATGAGAGTCAGATTGTAGGGAGGGCAGCCCATGATTCGAATCATCATTGCTGTGTGTCTGCTCCTCATACCAGGCGTGAATGTTGCGGTCGCCGGGGAGATCACGATTGCGGCGGCGTCAGATTTAAATTTTGCCTTCAAAGACATCGTGGGGGAGTACGAAAAAACGACCGGCAATCGTGTGAAGTTGACGCTCGGTTCCTCCGGAAATTTATACGCGCAGATTCAAAACGGCGCGCCGTTCGACCTCTACTTTTCAGCCGATATCAGCTATCCCAAGAAGCTGGAAGAGGCTGGTCTGGCCGTTTCTGGCTCGCTCTATCCGTATGCCATTGGGCGGATTGTCTTGTGGGCCGGCAATGAGTCACACCTCGACCTTTCCAAGGGGCTGGAGGTCTTGCGCGAACCGACAGTGAAGAAAATAGCTATCGCCAATCCCAAGCATGCGCCATATGGGCGTGCTGCGGTCACGGCGATGGAACATGCGCAGGTCTATGAGCGCGTCAAAGACAAGCTGGTGCTCGGAGAGAACATTTCTCAAACCGCCCAGTTTGTCGAATCCGGTGCAGCGGACGTCGGCATCATCGCCTTGTCTTTGGCGCTTGCACCGCCGATGCAGGCAGCGGGCCACTATTGGGAGATTCCTGCCGATACGTATCCACCGATCGAGCAAGGCGCGATGATTCTCATGGGTGGGAAGAACCAAGAAGGCGCGAAGGCCTTTCTCTCTTTTATCCAAGGTGCTCAAGGGCAGGCCATGATGAAACACTATGGCTTTCTCGCTCCATCGCCGAGGTAAGCGATGAACTGGATTGCGATAGCGGTTACCTTCAAGCTTGCGCTGCTGACGGCGGCCGTGCTGCTGGTTGTCGGATTGCCCATCGCGTACTGGCTCACGTTCTCCAAATGGCGATGGAAGTTTATTGTCGAGTCGGTGGTCGCGTTGCCGCTTGTGCTGCCTCCGACGGTGTTGGGTTTTTATATTCTGGTCGCGATCGGCCCGCATAGCCCGGTCGGTCGATTGTATAGCGACGTAGTTGGGCATCCGCTCCCCTTTACCTTCGAAGGGCTGCTCCTTGCGTCGATTCTCTACAGCCTGCCGTTTGCCGTGCAACCATTCGCCGCGGCTTTCGAGCAAGTCGATCGGCGATTGATCGAAGCCTCCTGGACGCTCGGGGTATCGAAGCTCAAGACTTTTTTTCGATTGATTATTCCGTTGTCGGCGGCGGGCCTCATCACCGGGGCGGTCCTGAGTTTCGCACATACCTTGGGGGAGTTCGGTGTCGTGCTGATGGTCGGCGGCAACATCGAGGGAGAGACGCGAACGGTCTCGATCGATATCTACGATGAGGTGCAAGTGCTCAATTATGCTGGGGCCGCCAAGACGGCGCTGTTGCTCCTCGCGGTTTCGTACGGCGTGCTGTTGCTGGTCTATGCAATGAATCGAAAGGTATGGGCGGTATGGCCGCAGCGTTGACGGTTGATTGTCGCAAGACCTTTCCCGGCCGGTTTACGACTGCTGTGCAGCTGGCCCTTCCGCTCGATCAACCACGGGTCTTGATTCTCTTCGGGCCATCAGGATCGGGGAAAACAACCTTGTTACGTTGTCTTGCCGGGCTGGAATGGCCGGATGAGGGACGAATTCAATTCGGTTCGACAACCTGGATCGATGTGGCTGCGAACATTCGCCTTTCACCGCAGGCGCGGTGGATCGGCTACATGCCGCAGGACTATGCGCTCTTTCCTACGCATACGGTGACCGGCAACATTGAATATGGATTGAGCGATCTGCCGACTGCGGCGCGACAGGAACGTGTCCGTGAGCTGCTTGCGTTGTTGCAACTTCAAGGACTAGAACAAGCCAAGCCGGCGCAGTTGTCCGGTGGGCAACAGCAACGCGTCGCGCTTGCGCGCGCGATCGCCAGACGACCGCAGCTCTTGTTGCTCGATGAACCCTTGTCGGCCTTGGATGCGCCGACACGCTCTCGCTTGAGCGGAGAACTGCGAGCACTGTTGACCCAGTTGCACATCCCTTCTGTCGTCGTCACGCACGATTGGGCCGAAGCCCTCACGCTTGGGGATACCATTGCCGTGATGAACGCGGGACAGGTTCTTCAGGTCGGCTCTCCGCAGGAGGTCTTCTCAAGGCCGGACAATGCGGAGGTAGCGCAGATTGTTGGGATTGAGACCGTCGTGCAGGGTCTCGTCGTTGCGAACGACAATGGGTTAGCGACGGTGTCGGTGAACGGGACGATGCTCAAGGGTTTAGGCGCGGACGTGAGCGGCTCGGCTGTGTACGTGTGTATTCGCGCGGAAGATGTCTTGCTTGAGCAGGCAGGGAGTGGCATCACCAGCGCGCGCAATCACCTGTCCGGCCTGGTGACCGAGATGCTGCCGCAAGGTGTATTGGTGACGGTCACGGTCGATTGCGGGTTTCCCCTGCGGGCGATGATTACGAGGGGAGCTAGGGAAGACCTTGGCCTCGAAAGGGGCTCAACGGTTGTGGCGGCGATCAAAGCCGGCGCTGTGCATCTGGTGCCGAGATCCCAGTAAGAAAGGCCGAGGTCCAGGTTAAGGCTGAGCCAGAGACTGAGCCTCAACCTTAGCCGGGACCTTCCTAGAACATCCCCGCGATGCCGGTAGAGATTTTTTCTTGAATAATCGGCGTGGCTTCTGGAATATCGAGATCTTTTTGTCGCACGTGGCCGACCATGCGCATCTGTTGGACCTTTGGGCCGCTTGCAGACTGGCTCCCGCTTGGCTGACCGATCGTCTTGCCGGCTTTTCTGTCGGTGATCTGCACGTCAGTCACGCAGAGGTAGGTTACACCCTCTTCCTTCGGCGGCGGCTGCATGCCGGGGAAACCGGACATGCCACCAAATCCAGCTCGCCCGCCGCTCATGGCCATGGCCTGCCTCATCATCGCATTCATGTCAGGCATGCCTCCGCCCATCGGCATCCCTCCCATTCCCATGCCTTCCATCCCCGTGTTTGAGGCTGATGCCATCGCCGCGCCTCCGCTGCTGATTCCTGCGCCGAATCCGGCTTTGGCCACCGATTCCGGTGTGACCTCATCGGCCGCTTTGTGGCAATAGACCACCTTGGCCTGGATCCAATAGTTTGCCTGTTGCGGGTCGGCGGTCAGCTGGTAACCTTTCGTCGTGAGCTTGGTCTGGATATCGCTGAGTGTGACGGCCTGATTTTCTGAAATGTTTCTCAGTTGCAGATACGCGGTTCGTTGTGTGCTGGGATCGAGGAACACGGTGTTGCTGTTCATGAGCCCGGTGCGGATGATGTTGGAACAGCCGGTGATCAGGCCGCATATGCATAGGAGTAGGAGTGGCCTCGTGAAGCGTGAAGTGTGAAACGTGAAACGAGTAGCCTGCAGGATGTTCAAAAAAATCGTCCGGCAAGGCCGCAGCGAGCGAAGTGGCGAATCGTACTTGGGGCCGTACGTTGAGCCTCTGAGCGACGCGAGAACGAAGCCGGAGGTTTTTTTCAACATCATGCCCATCAGAAATTTCCTGCAACGGCCGCGCTCAGTTTCTGTTGCAACAAAGGCGTCGCTTCCTTTTCGTCGAGTTTCTTTTGATGCACGTCGGCGGCGAGACGGGTCTGGTAGACACCTGGTTGCCGGCCTGTTTCTGTTTTCATGCCGACTGGAACCGATGGCGTGGCGCCCTGCTCGGTAATTTGTATATCGGCGACACAGGCATAGTTTACGTCGTCGGGCATCTTGGGTGTCGACGAGGATGAGCCGAAGAGACTGCCGACGGCGCTTCCGATGCCTTCAACCGCACTCAAGCCCATGTCAGCGGCGGTCCCTATCAGCGCACCCTGCGGTCCGGCCATACTAGCCATACCGGTCAGACCGTGCAGCCCGCTCATCATAGTCGATCCAAATCCTCCCCCATAGCCGCTTGCGACGATGTTCTCGACCGGCATCTCTAGCTTGGTGATGTTGCAGTAGACGATATTCGCCAGGACAACGTAATGTGCTACGTCGGGATCTTGGATGATCTGATACCCTTTGGCCGTCAACCGCGATCCCAAGTCGTGAAACGAGACATCTTGGTTGTCGGACGAATTCCGCGCTTGAATGAAGACGGTCTTTTGTGTGCTGGGTGGCAGGAAGAACGTGTTGCTGGTGATGAGGTCCGTGTCTTTGATATTGCCGGCGTACGCGGTAAGCGGCAGGCTGAGAAGTATGGGCAACATGAGATACCGCATGACCCGCCTCCTGCTCGATGAGTGGGGGGATTGTACGCGGAACGTTCAACCTACGGCAACAGCGAAATGGTACTCCACATCTGTTTTCAACGGTCTGGCCGAACCAACACCCGTCGTTCCCATCACAGAATTCGGCTCTGCGGCAGTAAGCGGGCGTATCACTGTTGCTGGTGCGATAGAAGATATTTTTCTGATCGGTCGGTCCCCAGCCCCACTCCGCTCAGGGGATACTCGGTCTTTCCACAGCTTCTGTGGATAAGTCTGTTCATAAGGCCACTTTGGCACCTCAATAGCGCGCATTTCTTTACCTCCAATACGTCTTTGCCCAGAATTTAGGCATTGGTTTTCCCCAGGACAGCACCACAAGATATGGTGGTCCTAAGGGTTAAACCCAACAGAAACGTCAAATACTAGATATCCATTGACGTTGCTGGGTCGGCGCGATGAATCGCCTATCCTGTCGCGGTGTCTCTTACTTGGTTATGCACAGGCTCTACGCCAGACAGGCGGTTCTCCTCTATTATTAGGGAGTCCAATAAAAGAGCTTGACAGTCTATCACGGCATGTGTAACCATTGGATACAATATGAAACCGTCGGAACTCAAGCGAGTGCGAGAACAGTTGGGGCTCACGCAACAGCAATTGGCTGATGCGTTGCAGACAACGCGCGTATCGGTGGCGCGCTATGAAGCGGGGATGCGTCGCATTCCTGGGATGGTACAAGTGGCGATCGGTCAACACAGCCGATCCAGGGAAATTCCCATGGCAGGGATGGTCGCGGCTGGTGCACCGATTGAGCCGGTTCTGCAGTCTGAATTGATCGATGTTCCACCCAGCATGTTACGTGGCGGCAATACCTTTGCCCTCCGCGTCAAAGGGGAGTCTATGAAAGACGAGGGTATTCTTCCAGGCGATCTTGTGGTGGTGCGAAAACAGGAGACGGCCAGGAACGGGCAGATCGTCGTTGCGCTGGTCAATCATGAGGCGACGATCAAGACCTACTTCAAGAAGGATTCGCATATTGAACTGCATCCGGCAAATGCGGCGATGCAGCCGATTATCGTACGGGCTTCAGATACGTTTCATATCGAAGGCATTCTCATCGGCGTGATTCGGCATTGTACGGTGTCATGAAAGAAGGGAGGACATCATGCTCACAGCAGAAAGATCTTATCGGGTAGAGCGCCTCATTAACTTGGAGCGAACAGTGGATTTCTTGAATGGACAGGTTCGCAAGATGCAAAGGGAGTTGTATCGGGCCAAGGTGGAGCGGCTTTCTGTTCGGCTGTGGCGAAATCTGGTGAGTCGCAAAGGTGGGCAAGAGTTTATGTCAGCCGTGTGCAATCGGCGCGTTCGTCCGAACACGAAGATGATATCCAATGTTAACCCAAGAGCGTAGGACGGACATGCCGCTTGCCGGCGCCTGTTCTGACTGTGGAATGGTGGTCCAGCGCCGAATCGTCTGCGCCGATGGGATGACCCATTCAACAGTCGAACTGTGCGAGCGCTGTTGGAGTGCCTCTCAGCAGCGGCAGGTTTTCGCAGGTGGGTGCTGTGGATAGAAAGGCTGGGCGAGCCCTGTTGCCGACTTGCATGTGACGCTCTGCCCGAGATGGGATTGAGACGCCAAGCAAGGTTTGGTGGCGGTGCCCCGGATTGAACGGGGGACCCGCGGCTTATGAGTCCGCTGCTCTACCAACTGAGCTACACCGCCAGAAAAGATGGTACGCAATCTCGACAGGATACAGGAATGATTTGGAGACTGTCTAGCCCGACGCGCAACAAGCGCGAGACGAGCAAAGAAGTTCTGAGTTAGGAGTTCTGGGTTATGAGTTGTATGAAACTAACTCACAACTCAGCACTCACCACTGCTTGGTTGGTTCTGTCCCACCGTTCCGGTAGACTCGCCGCATGACTTACCCGCTTCCTTCTTCCTGCGAACGGGCCATTCTGGAACAATTCCTCAAGGCGGAGGCCATGGCATTGTGGGCGGTACGCTCTGCGCAAGCGCAGGATGTCCCACGCGGAGTATTGCAGTTTTTGCGCCGTCATGAGGAGGAAGAGGCGCAGCATCTCAAGCAGTTTGAGCTGTTGCTGGGAACGAATTCGCACGGGAAGGCGGCTCTCCCTCGTATGCCCAGTCAGTGGAGGGTGCTCGCGGTGCATCTTTACGGATATGAAGCGTTGGGATTAGAGTTTGCCAGGTTGTTAGTCGGCTTGCGGCCCGATCTAACCTCGATTTTGGAAGATGAAGAAGTGCATGTGGGTTTTTTCGAGCAGGAAGTCCGCGCCATTCTCATTCATGGTGGACCCGCTGCTGATGGTGCGCGGCAGGCTGCACAGGCCTGGAGACGACGGTTGCCTCGTACGGTCCATCGCTATCTTCACGATGATAGTCTTACAGCGTTCCGGGATGAACTGCAGCAACATATTCTGGACGTGATCGATGCGCGCTTTGTTGATGTTGGATTGCTGGCGCGACCGCACCTGCATGATTCGTGAGGGCTTCTCTGCAGGATGCTGATAAAGTCCCCCAGCATCGTTCTCGCATCGCTCAGAGGCTCAACGATGAGAGAAGCTTCCTGGGAGATCGGAGACACGTGAAGGGCTTTTCCGTTTGCCAAGAACTATTGGGAAGGGCAAACGGCTACACGAAGTGCGGGCCGTACCTCCTCGCCGCTTCGCTCGCTGCGGCCTTGCTGGACGGCCTTTTTGAGGATCCTGGTTGTTTGAGCATCAGCTCCATGTGAATGATTTCCAACGGGGGTTGTGTTTAAACTTGGTTTTTCCGCAGCCTGCGATAGAGGAGGAATGATGGATTGTGTATTGATACGGCATGGCATTGCGGTGGAGCGGGATGAATGGGAAGGAACGGACGGGGATCGTCCTCTGACTGAGCGCGGGACGAAGCGCGTGGCGGAGGCGGCGATTGGGTTGAGCCGACTCGATGTGCAGCCGACTCACGTGTTCTCGAGCCCTTTGATTCGGGCGATTGAGACGGCAAAGATTGTGCATGGCGCGCTGAGTGTCCGCTCTGCGATAGAAATCGTTGATGAACTCTTGCCTGATGCGTCGCCCAATCGGTTCCTGTCGATCTTGGCCAAGCTTCCGTCTGAGTCCTGTGTCCTGTGTATCGGCCATGAACCACAGTTGGGGATGGCCGCAAGTGTGTTCCTATCTGGGCGGGTATCGACTTCGTTTCCCCTGAAGAAATCCGGGGCGTGCTTGATTAGGTTGTCGCTCCCAGCGAAGCCAGGTCAAGGAATCCTTCGTTGGTGGTTAACGCCTGGTCAGTTACGAGCCATGGGGAAGGGCCATAAGTTGTGAGTGTTTAGTTTTGAGTTCTGAGTTGTCCGGAACTAACTCCTCACTCAGAATTCCTAATTCATTACGTAGAACTCAAAACTCACAACTCAGAACTGCTTTCTCCGGGTGGTTTGCTCGCTACGTCTCTCTTTTGGAGCAGTTTCGTGAGGTAGGTTCGTTGAAGGCCGAGTTCTTCGGCTGCTTTCGTTTGATTCCATCCATGTTTGTGCAACGTCTTTTCAAGGATCATCCGGCTATAGGCGTCCATGCGCTCATGGTAGTGCCGAGGAGCAGGTCCTGTCTCGGCATCGCCTGGCGAATGGGAAATCGAATCGGCTAAGTGCAGGTGTTCAGGCTCGAGAGTGTCCTCGGAACATAAAATCAGCGCACGTGTGAGTACATTGTCCAACTCGCGGACGTTGCCCGGCCACTGATACTGTTGCAAAGCTCGTAAGGCGTGGTCACTCAAAGCGCAGGGGCCGCGTGTTCCCATGTGGGCTGCGCGTTTGAGAAAATGTTTGGTGAGTGCAGGGATATCGTCCATCCTCTCTCGCAGGGGCGGGAGGGTCACGGTAATCACTGCGAGCCGGTAATAGAGATCTTCACGGAACGTATTCTGATTGATTGCACGCCGAATGTCTTTGTTCGTGGCCGCGATGAAGCGCACATTGGTGCGAACCGACTGGGTTCCGCCCACACGAAAGAACGTCTGATCCTGAATGACCCGGAGGAGGCGGCTTTGTAACGGAAGCGGCATGTCTCCAATTTCATCAAGAAACACCGTCCCTCCCTCTGCCACCTCGATCTTGCCTGGTTCCCGTTTGACCGCTCCGGTGAATGAGCCCTTTTCATGGCCGAACAGTTCGTTCTCGAGGAGATGCTCCGGCAGCGCCGCGCAATTGACCGCGATAAAGGGTTTCGAGCGGCGCGGGCTCCAACGATGAATGGCGCGAGCCACGACTTCCTTCCCCGTACCGGTCTCACCGAGCAGAAGGACGGTCACATCGGCTGACGCGGCTTGTTTGGCAATCGTGAGTTGCGTGGCCAGTTTGGCATTGGTTCCAACAAGGTGATCGTATCGATCATCGACTTCTTGACGAAGGACATCGACCTGCCGGTGGAGCGCCACAATGTCCAACGCTTTTTTGACCACGACGGTCAAGTGGTCGGCGCTGAACGGTTTCGTGATGAAATCAAATGCGCCAAGCTGCATGGCCTGAACGGCGCGCTCGATGGTGGCAAACGCGGTGAGGATGACGATGAGGGGTGTGGTGTAGGTTGCGCTCGGATCCTCTTCGGTGCGCCGCTCGTCGTGCGAGGTGTTTCTCACCCGCTCTAGGATCTCCAGCCCGGAGAGGAACGGCAGCTCCAAATCTAAGAGTGCGAGATCGAAGTCTCCTTCTTCAATCAGACGCAGCGCCTCTTTGCCGTTCGCAGCGGTGACGGGCTCATGCCCCATTGAGGCAATGCGATCTTTGAGTCCGTGAAGAATATCGGGGTCGTCGTCGACAATTAGAATTTTGGCGCGCATGGTGTCTGCTCAGGTGTTTAGACTGAAGACTATTAGCCAGGTCCTCAGAATTGGAAATCATGCACTCATTCTTTCGGAAGGCCGAGCTGAATTGTAGTCCTTCAGCTGTCAGCCTATCAACCTTCAGTCTTTTCTTTCAGCCGTCAGCCTATCTACCTGGCTGCAAACAGGCACGGTGAAGTAAAAGCGAGTGCCGGCCCCTGGCGTGCTCTCCACCCAGATGGTGCCTCGATGCATCGTCACCAGGCTTTTTGTAATGAAGAGTCCCAGCTGAGTTCCCTGAGCAGCAGGGAGGGAAGACGGCACCTTGGAAAACTCCTGGAAGAGTTTTCCAAGCTGGCCTGGATCAATCCCGCAGCCGGTATCGGCAACACAGGTTTGGACAAAGCCCTCCGGGGTCGTCTTGAATTCGACGGTCACTCGGCCGCCTGCCGGCGTGAATTTGATGGCGTTGCCGATAAGATTCCAGAGGATCTGTTCCAGTTTGTCGCCGTCCCCCTGGATTGCTGGAAGCTCATCGGCATGCACGATCTCAAGTGTCACCATTTTTTCGGTTGCGACGGTGCGTAAACTGTCAGCGACCAAGAGGGCTGTAGATTCAATGCTTATCGGTGAGAGGCGGAGCACGTCTTTTTTAGAGTCCAAGCGGGACCAATCGAGCAATTGATTGATGATTCGGGTGAGCCGATTCAAATTATGTCCGATGCGAGAGAGGTAGGTCATTTGTTGTTCGCTGACGGGTCCTGCAATACCGTCGCGCATATTGTCTGCAAAGCTGCGGATCACGGTCATGGGGGTGCGGAGCTCATGAGATGCGACAGAGAGAAACAGCGACCGCCTTCGGTCCTGTTCCTGAAGTTGTTCGTTGGCGACAGTCAATTCCTTTGTACGTTCTGCAATACGTTGCTCGAGGTTTTCCGTAAGTTCTTCGAGGTGGGCATAGGCGTTGGCATTGTCGATGGCCGCGGCCACGTGACCTGCAATCGTCATCAGCATGTGGAGATCCTCATCCGTGCAGGGTTGTGCGCCCCGGTCTGCGGCGAGGTACCCGATAATTTGGTTCTGGCTCTGGAGCGGCACTGCGACGAAGGACGTCACCTCGGCGTGGCGAGCCCACTCTAGTATCGGTGAGTGCAAGCGATCGGCCACGGCCTCAACATTCTGGATGAGTAAAGGCTTGCCATGAATCAACAGGTCGGCTCGGAGACTGCCATCGTCCTGGATCGGGATTTCATAATTGCGCGCTGCCTCCGCAATGTCCGGCGACACTCCCGCGATCTGGGCCACATACGCCGTGTTTCGTTCGCGACGCCGCAGCATCACAAACATCCGCGTAAAACCCCGATTGGCGATCAGGAGATGCTGGACGGTGTTGAGAATCTGGTCCAAGTCCAGCGTCCTGGCGATGGCTGTACTGACTTGATGTAACGTGGTCAATTGACCGACCTGGTGTTCGATAGTCGCCATGTTCGCGGTGATGGCGAGATTCCGTTCCTGTAGCGAGTGGGTCATGAGATTGAACGTGCTCGTCAGTTGGCCGATTTCGTCGCGGGTGGAGGGGATGAGGGGCATAGGCGCGCGTCCCTCGGCCACTTGTTGAGCGACACCGGCGAGGCTTATGAGCGGCTTCGTGATACGGAGTGAGAGCAGGTAGGCGCCGAACGCGCTTGCGCCGATGATGAAGGCGGTAAAGATGAATATATTTCTGATCATCTCTGCGAGTTCGTATTCCAGGTGTGCGTTGGTTAATCCTATTTGGACTACACCAGATACAAGTGATTGCTGCGTCCGGGATGAGCCTGCGCGTCCTTCCTCCAACTGAAGGAAATTGGAAGGTAGCGAGGAGCTTCCTGATTCCGTTCGCAGCACCGACATGGCAAAGTCGTACACCTGTTCTTTCCATGCAAATCGATCTTTGAGTGTGTTCGAGATGGGCAGGGGTGTGATCTGAGGAGCGGTGCTCGATAATGCCGAGAGCTGTTTCACGATCTGACTGTCGGGGTAGAGAGGGTGACCTACGGATCGCATAAGACTAGAGGAGGATTGGCGTGCTCCCTTCGTGTACTGAGCGAGCACAGTTCCGTCTGGGCGGGTGATCACCACATAGACCACCTCCTGGACCGCCACGAGGCTGTCAATGAATTGTTGGAGCGTGATGCGATCTTCGGCCACGAGGCCCGCATATCGGAACCCGGCATTGTTCACCACGCTCGTGAGGAGAATCGTTCCCAGTTGCTGGAGGTTTTTGGTCATCGCCTCTCGCCTCTCCAAGATGTAGTACCAGCTCAAGGTCGAACAGGCGATGATGAGAATGACAGTGAAAAATAACACCAACTTTGCACGCAAGCTGAGGAATCCGTGCGTGGGTAGCGACATCGGAGCCATGGATTCTTCCGACGGGTCAGGAGCGCTCACTTGCACGGTCGAGTTAATATGTTTCATCAATGAGACTCGTCAGCCCATTTGAAAACGTAATGCCGAGGAACTTCGCAGTGTTGAGATTGACAGTGATCTTGAGTCGCTCGATTGGAACCGGGTCGAGCGGCAGCTGCCGCTCCCCGTCGAGAATGCGTTTCACGAGCAGTCCTGTCTCTCGACCGACATCGCCGTAATTGACGGACATGCTGAGCAGCGCTCCCAGACGTGTGAATTCGGGTGAGAACCCGATCACGGGTATCTGGCGTGCGAGCGCTGATTCAAGGATGAATCGTACGGACTCGTTCGTCAAGACCGTGGAATCCGGCATGAGCCAGAGGGCTTGAACATCCGAGAGCAGCGTCCGCAATTGCTGGGGGACATCCTTATCGCTCTCGACGGGAAGCCCTTTTACTTGAAAGTCGAAGCTGGGTGCCTGCCGCACCGCGTCCTTGACTCGAGAGGAGGTTTTGGTGGGATCATAGAGCGTACCAAGGCGGTGAAGGGTCGGCAGGAACGCCCGTATGATCTTCAGCTGTCGGTCGATGGGGACCTCAAGGAGCGTACCGGTCATGTTGTCGGCTGTGAGCTGATGCTTTAATGGATCCAGGATCATCATATAGATGATCGGGATATCTATGATTTCTACTTTTGCTGCCAACGCAGCCTTGAGTCCCACGGCGACGACTAGTGACGCATTCGATGCCCGTAGCTTACGCGCGAGCTTTTTCCCCAGTTCCAAGTCGCCTTGCACATCGTATTCGGTATAGACCGCTCCAAGCGGACCCGTCGCTTTTAAGCCTGCAATGGCCTCTCGATAGGCCGCGATGTCGGAAGACCGCAGAATGGCGATATCCATCGCCAAGGTTTCGGACATACTGAACGTACTGAGGACGAGCAAGACGACGAGCCCCACCATCGCCCGGGCGGCTGCATATGTGAAACGTGAAACGTGAAGCGTGAAGCGTGAAGCGTCCGAATCCGGAAACGAACGACGAGCGGGACGGGTGAGACCGTTTGAAGGCTGAAGGCTGAAGGCTGAAGGGTTCGGAACTACGAACTTCAAGTCGCGCCTTTCTCTCATGTCTTGCGCTTCACGCTTCACGAACGACGCTTCACGCGCCGCCGGCTGGGGCGTGGACTGTTCCCAATATATGTAACGCCTGTCCGTCGCGATCTCGAATGATCTTACCAGTCCACACGCACCATTGGACGCTGCCGTCTGGTCGCAGGACGCGATGTTCGAATCTCACGTCGGCACGTTGGGACTCCATCGTGTGGCGCAGGGCGAGCACAACAGCCTCACGATCGTCCGGGTAGACGAGTGCGAGCAAGGCGCTCTGTGTGCCGCGGGCCGATCCAGGCGCCATGCCGAGCAAGGTGTCGACCTCTGGCGACCAGTAGAGGTGACCGGTCTGGAGGTCCCAGTCCCAGAGCCTCACCGGCGCAGCGGTCAGGGTAAGACGGCGGCGCCTGTCACTGGCATGGAGCGCATCCTCGATACGCTTCCGCTCGGTAATGTCGGTGGAGATGCCGCCAGTCGCATAGGGTTTACCGGTATCGTCGCATAGCGGGAATTTGATCGAGATGTAGGCATGAAGGCCGTCGGAATGGGGCGCGTATTCCTCATATTCCACCGCGCGGTTCCGTTCCAACACCGCCACATCATTGGCACGAAACGCATCGGCGATGTCCTTGGGGAAAATCTCGTGATCGGTATACCCGATAATCTGGTCCATGGTGAGGTGAAAGAGCTGTTCAAATCGGCGATTGATGAGAAGATACCGGCCATCGGTGTGTTTCACATAGATCACGGCGGTGGTGTTATTGACGATACCTTGGAGGAGTTGCTCGTTCCGGCGAAGCGCATGCTCTGTGCTCTTGCGATCAGTCACGCACTGGAGGGAGCCCGCCATGCGGACGGCCTGCCCGGCGTCGTTCCAGATGGCCTGGCCACGGGCGCGGAACCAGCCATACTCTCCTGCCTTGGTGAGGAGCCGGTATTCCACATCGTAGGAATCACGGCGCTCGATATGGGCGGTCAAGGCCGCGAAGACGCGGTCGGTATCTTCTGGGTGAAGCCGGGAAGTCCAGCTTTCCAGCACATCTGGAAATTCCTCGTCGGGATAACCCAGCATGGTTTTGACGCGAGGAGACCACCATACTGGTGTGTGCGGAGAACTCCACGGTTCGCCGGGAAGGAACCGTCCATCCCAGAAGCCGTCATTGGAACCTTGGATCACCAGCTCCAATCGCTCCTCGCTTTGGCTGAGAAGGTGTTCCGTCCGCTCGATCTTTACAGCGAGTTCCTTCACCCCGATGGCGCGACGCAGTGTTTGCCTGAGTTCCTCTCGATGATAGGGCTTGGTCAAATAGGCAAACGCCCCTTCCTTCAGCAATCCCACGGTGCGGTCGAGCGCAATATGAGCGGTCACGATTACGATGGGGAGAGTGGGGTCCAGGCGTTGGGCTTCTTTTAAGACATCGAGTCCATCGCCATCCGGCAGGCCCAGGTCCAGCAACACAGCGTTGAAGTGATGGGTTCGGACAAGTTCGATGGCGCTCGCGACGGTGCCGGCAACGGTAACGGCGTAGCCATCATGGTGCAGCAAGTCTTGTAACCCGATCACGAGATCCTCGTTATCTTCCACGACAAGAACGGAATGGCGATGTGTTGCAGTGCCCATGGTGACCTTTATGTCCTCAAAGTGGAATGAGGAATGTGGAATTGGTTTGGGCTCCACAATCCTTCATGTCGAATTCCACATACCTCATTTCGCATTCCTCAACGTCGAGCCCGTGATGTCGTTTCAAGATTTTCGCGAGTCGTCAGGGTGATGCTGCTGAGCAGCCTGACAAGTTCTTGGCACGCTGGTATGTTCGCCTCCGCTTCCACTCCATCCGCCAGTCCAGAGTCCCGAATAACCCGGAGCCAATAATGGGTCTCTCGTGCCTCTTTCAATGCAATAGACATCTTCGAGAGGAAATCTTTCTTGCTCTGCGCAGCAATCGCTTCCTCAATGTTGGCCCCGATAGATGTGCCGGATCGAATAAGTTGTTTCGACAGCACCCACTCCCTTTGTTCCAGCTGGAGTCGACGACCCGTTTTGACTATGCTGACTGCAAAGGCAAAACTTTTTTCTAGAACGACATTACGTCTGGCTGATTCATTCCTCATGTGCCATTCCTCATTTCACATTTCTCATTCCACATTCCTCAGTACCTCACCGTGATCCAGCCCATGACGCGGCTGCCGATCTGGTCGCCCAAGGGATGTTCCTTGTGCGTATCGTTCAACGAATTGTAGGCGGAGAGGGCCACCTCGGCGTCACGCAGATACCCCGCCTCGGCCTTCTCCTGCCAGAACTTGTAGGCGACCCGGATGTTAAGGAGGTTGTAGCTGCCGACGCGTTCGCTTGGGGCAGTAACCCCAGCGGGGAAAAATGGGGAAAAACTTGTGAATGCTTGCCCTAGTGGGTAGGTGGCAGCGCCCACATGATAAAGAGCCGTTTCAGCGTTCAATCCGTTCTCCCACTCTCCCCGAAGACCGATGTTGAACTTGTGTCGAGGCATGCCCCGACGGCTGAACCCTGTGAAGGTCTGGCCAAATTCTTGATAAGAGTAATTGGCGAAGCCGGTTAACCAACTCGTTGCAAGAAACTCAATGCCTGCCTCTCCACCATAGATGTCCGCATTCCCACCATTAATTGGGAACACCGGGTCGACAAGACCGGGACCAGAAGGACGGAACGCAATCAAATTAGAGAGATGATTGAAGAAGAGATCGACACGAGCCCGAAGGCGATGGTTGAAGAACCATCCCTGATAGCCGAGTTCATAAGAGACGATATTTTCAGGAGAGAGTCTTCCTGATCCTAAGACGGGAAAGGATGTTGTAAAAGCTCCGATGGTGACCGCCCCGCGGGCATCGAGTTTTTCTTCAACCAAAGTCGGGGGACGGTAGGCTACGGAGACAGATGCTCGGAGCGTATGGTCTTGAACAGGTCTGTACAGAAAAGCGACCCGTGGGCTTATCGTAGGATTAATGAAGGTGTCTAAGTCGTACCGGAGCCCCGCTATTACGGTTAACTTCTGGGAGGCTGTCCACTCGTCATGGAAGTAAAGCCCCAAGCGATCTTCCCGACTGAATTGTGAAATGATGTTTAGCGACGCGGTGTTGTGTCGGTAGTTCACGCCATAGGTGAGTCGGTTTGCAGTTCCCAACTCTAGAGTATGCTGGGCCTCCACGTTAACGATATTGGCGCGTGTCTTATTGACGGAGTTGCCGTTCCGGTCTGTCGTTTGTAGAAAATTCTCTAGTAACGGATCAGCGGCCGATCTACTGGTGGAGTCAAAGCTCGTCCACCAAGACCGGACGAAGAAATTCCGGCGCTCATAGGAGACGTTTGCGTATGCCTGTGTAGGTCGATTGTTTGAGTTGTCAACCTCCGTGATGATGCCATCGAAACGATTGGAGTCGACCACGCCGCCCGAGATAGTTAGTTTTGAGTCCTGTGGTAGCGCATACTCGGTCTGGACGTTCAGCTTCTGTGAGCGAAAGGCGAGAGCATCGCGGTTGCGCCATTGCTGGCTCTGGTCTTGACCGATCGACAAGCGATAGCCGAATTTGCCTTGTGTCCCAGCATGGATGGCTGCACTGCTGATAGTCCCCAGTTCTCCACCACCGAATTGAAGCGTGGTTCCTTTCATTTCTTCAGGCGACTTCGTGATGATATTGATGACACCATCAAAGGCATTGAATCCGTATACCGAAGAGGCTGGCCCTTTGAGTACTTCAATCCGTTTGATCTCTGGCAACGTAACGGGAAGAAGTTTCCAATACACAATCCCTGCCGCATCGACATAGATCGACCGTCCGTCAACCATCACAAGCATCTTGTTGGCAGCGAGCTGGTTATTCCCTCGCGCACTGACGTTGAAATCCGCGCCGGTAGTCTGCATTACTTCTAGGCCTGGGATGCGTCTCAGAATAGTCGGAATATCTGTGGCGCCGGAATGGCGAATATCCTCATCGGTAATCACATAGACATTCGACGGTGCTTGCGAGATGGGTTGTTCGTAGCGCGAGGCGATACTGACCGTTTCCTCTTCCTTGATCAGCTGGAGCTCCGGAATGAGAGCCGGATCGGATTTTGTGTTCAATTCTTCCGTGTAACCGGGGAGGGGCGCCTGAACAACAAGCAAGACTATCAGCATGCCCAGCAACAGGGATTTTGGGGGGACTGTCAGTCGTGCCATCTCTCGTTTTTCCCGCTCCTCTGCTGGAAGTAACTCTCTCTTAAGCCATAACCCAGAATTCAGAACTTCTCTGTCCTCGCCTGTTTTGGTGCAATCTGTTATCGTAGAGCAGCCGGGATAGGCATGTACCAAAATGGAGGTGTTGCATGAGGACGTTTACGGCATACTTGGAATGGGACCCGGAAACCAAACTGTATGTGGGCTTTGTACCTGGGATTCCAGGCGCACATACACAAGGGAGAAGCTTGGACGAATTGCAGCAAAATCTGAAAGAAGTTCTTGAATTATGTTTTGAAGAATCCAGAAATGCCGGCGAAGATCTCCCACAGTTTATCGGACTCCAGCAAATCGAGGTGGCCGGGTGAGTCGGCTTCCCATCGTCGATTGCATCAGGACTCAGCACGTTCTCTTTCCTCTCCTTCCCACTTAGCACTTCTCCCTCCTCGTCTTCCAACTCAGCACTCCTCTTTCCGCTTTCCAGGCCGATTCACTCCTCATTCCACATTCCTCATTTCACATTCTTCAGTACCTCGCCGTGATCCAGCCCATCACCCGGCTGCCGATCGAATCGCCGAGTGGATGTTCCTTGTGCGTATCGTTCCACGCACTGAAGGTGGACACCCCAACTTCCGCCTCGTGCAAGTACCCTGCGGGGCCTTCTATTGCCGGAATGATGGATATCTTCATTGCTGATCACGTAGAAAAGCGTAGACATCGGTACGACAATAAGATTCACTAACTTCGCCATCTGAGCGTAGTCGGTCCCTTTAGCGGATGTTCAAGTGGCACTCCATATTTGCACGACTTGAGGTAGGCTGCTTTGAGTTTGAAATACCATCTGGCCGGCGTATCCGCATCGTCGATCAGCATCATTGCAGGAACATGTTTCATTCCAACGGATTGCCGTTCCATCACCCGCTTGTCTTGATTAATAAAGATGCGGGCGAATATGCGGAACAGGCCCTTGGAAAATGGCAACCATCGCAAAACGTTCCATGCCGCGCAGAAGTCAATCCTGCATTCCTCTTGAGAGATTGGCGTGACGGTGGCCATGGTCGAGACCCACCACTGGCCAGCCTGAATGAGTTCTAAGCGGTGGCTCGGCAGGATAAAGTCGATCGTCGTCGCAATTGGACCCGAGAAGCCTAACAGTTTATAGGGGCCAGTATTGTGCGACGAGTTACTTGCTTTCATTCGGAACCCGTTCTGGATGGGCTCGAATATCTTTGCCTTCTCATGGATGTTGTCCCGTCTGTGCCACCAGACACTTTCATGGACAAACGGGCCATGGGCTGGGTCCATCAGTCCGATGACACCGTTATCGATCGTGCAATTCAAAATCGTAGAGATGTGGACCAAGCTGTAAGACTGAGACAGTACCGGGAGTCGGGGAACGTCGGGCATCGGCTTAGGCATGCCATTTCTATCCGGAACATACACCCAGACATACCCGTCTTGATCGCGACAGGGATAGGCCGTTATACCGATTTTCTTAGGATCCAATGCGGCACCCTTGATCAGCGAAGGAATATGCCGGCATGTGCCCTTCATGTCGAATTGCCAGCCGTGATAAGAACATTCGATCCGTTGGCCATCAAAACATCCGAAAGAGAGTGGCATGGCTCGATGCGGACAAAGATCTTGCAGCGCCGCGAGACCACCTTCGCAATCTCGACAGATGACAAGCGGCATACCAAGGAGCGTTTGAGCTTTCATCGTGCCCTGTTTAATTGCGGAGGACAACACGGTGGGGTACCAGAAGCCCGTTAATGGCGGGCTTCCGTTGTGCATCTGCTGCGCGACCATCCTCCCTTCATCGTCTTGCGTCATACGTTCTTCCTGCGCCTCCCGTTCCGTCACATTTCTACATGCCGCATCACCACCCCGACTTGAAACAAACCCGTAGCGTGATATTGGCCGTCCGTCATTTGACCTTGTCAGCCCAGGTCGTCGGGCACCTCCTCATTAATCGGCACTAATTTTGCGGCTTTCACTGCCTGCACGTCCGCCAGATGGCCCGAGCAGCGTGATGTGACGATCCCGGCAAAGAGGCCCGTCTCACACAATACGGACAACACGCCTAGCAAATCTTGCACACGATGCAGTGCGAACTGTTCTAACACCTGCTCCCGTTGACCTACGGCCCACTGGATGGTATGCCGGTGGGGCCAGCCGAACCGGTCGAGCAGCGCCGTCCCGTGCCGCAACCAGGTGGGCCAGCCCTGAGTCCACGCCGACCACGTGCTATACAGCAGGGCGTCATCCGGGAAGCGGTAGGTATACGAATACGTCCCGAGGCCGGCGTAGGAAATTTGCACGTGCACAATCAAGTTTGGTTCATGCCATGGCCGGATCTCGGTGTACCCAATACCGTTCCCTCGTTGACCGGGATAGGTCCAGTGAACCGGCTCCCGCACTGTCACCCAAGGCACAGGGTCTTGCACTGTATGGCAAGCTGGCTGCAACGCCTCCCACACGTCAAATGCGCGTCCGTAGTGCGGCGGCCATCCCTTGCCGTATAGGGATATCCCGCGCAGCCCGAGGTGACGCAGGGCACCCAGATGCTCAAATTCCAGCAGCCGGTGGCTGTGTGCCGCCAAGGCTACGCCACGCCACATTGGCCTCAATAGCTCGGGACTGATCCGGGACCCATTCCACGACCACTCGTTCCCCCCGTTCGGGGCGATTATCAAGGCTGCTGGTCGACCGAACCAGTCACATCCACGCAATGTCACTGTCTCCCTAAGTCGCCAGGTGGTCATCATGATTCCTCCATCTCTGGTGAGCGCTCACAAGCCCATTAGGGCTTGAAGTGTTGCCCTTGGAGTAGAACATAAGGTCATAAATCCAGGGCCAACTCTGACATTCGACGGTGCTTGCGAGATTGGCTGTTCGTAGCGCGAGGCAATGCTGACCGTTTCCTCTTCCTTGATCAGCTGGAGCTCTGGAATAAGAGTCTGATCGGACTGTGTGTTTAATCCTTCTGCGTAACCCACGAGGGGTGCCTGAGTGACAAGCCAGATTGTCGGCATGCCCAGCAGCAGAGATTTTGAGAAATTGAGTCTCGTCATGGGTGTGCTCCAGCAACCATGTAGATCTGAAAGGTGAGTGCGTAATGGGCGAGGGGGAATTTATCACAATCCTGCGTACTGGAGGAAAGTCCGAATGAAGAAGGGGCTGCCCAGCGAGTGCGGTGGTCACACACAAATACGTGGGTAGCCCGGTACCCAGGCAGGCGGGCCCGCCGTTTGCTCGGTCAACATACAGTTTCAAGCCCACCCCCACCCTCGTAGGCTCAGCCCCGTGTTGCTGCCTCACGTAGCGACAGCGTGGTTTCTTGACGAACTGTCACGAACAACGTGGGCTAGTTGAATGGACCAGAGAGCGCGTTCCTTATCATCGCCTCCGTTGTTCTCTTCCATCTGAGTCACCAGGTCCCTAAGGAGGCGATCTCTCATCCAATACGCAACATTCCAAAGACGCTCGATGAGCGCGCAGAGAAACCATAACTATTTAGCTCTGTGAAGCTGCAGATGGCAGCACCGGCTGGTGTGTTTGCCTATGGTAGCCCGGGACGTGCTTCCTTGCCGCTCGTCGTCGGCATGAGGGCCGTCACCAACGATGTTGAGTATCACCCCAATAAACCCCACTATCCCCATGAACAACGCACATTCAATGACCTGTCGTGTCATGGCTGAGTTTGGATTATTCATGAATATCTGCGACGTCATCCGACCCGTCGGTCGGAGCCTTTGAGCAGCGGGACGACCCTCGTGCTGAGTAGGCCATGTTCGTTTAGTTTTCTCGATGGGCTGCAAGTACGCCTACACAGCCTTCGATTGCCGGGATGAGCGTTCGTGTTGTTCCTTCCCGTCACGGTAGTCTGACGAGGGGCTTCCGTACCACTCGTCGTCGACATGATGGTCATCGCCAAAGCCAAGCGCCTTGATCACCGTCACCACGAAGACCCCGAACAGTCCTATGAACAACACCTCAAACAACTCCTGTATCATGACGGTATCTCTAATTAATTCCTGTATCATGGTGATGTTTCCCTTCATCGACAAATGAGATCAGACTCTCAATACATCCTTCTGCTGCACTTGTACCTTTATACACAGCAAGCAGCGTGCCTAGCCTGAAATGGGCCTGTGCTTTGTCGTAGTCTATGGTTTTTCAAAGTATTATGTATCAGCAGCCGCGGGTATGAAGAGACTGGAGGGGAGACGCATGAATCGAAAACGATTCAGTACTGAATCTAAATTGATAACATCATGGCAGGGCGGCCAGGGAAGTTCTGAGTTCTGGGTTCTGGGTTCTGGGTTCTGAGTTGGCTGGAAAAGCTGAATGGGAAGTTCTAAGTTGGTGAGAACTCAGAACTCGGCGAAGCCGTTGACCTAAAACTCAGAACTTCGAACCGCGCGTATCGCGCGGTTACTTCAGGGGCGAAGCCGCCAGGAGATCCCACTCTGCCACGCCGTTGAGGCCGACCTGTTTCAGCAAGGCTGCACGATCGCGTCGCAAAGACGCATTGTGAGGATCGGCCTTGATGAGATCGCCCAGACAGGATATGGCGTCGTACCAAAACCCGCGTACGGCATTCCGCATTACGCTTGGCCGGTCACAGCTCAAATCGACTTCCATCTCCACCAGGCATGTGCTGAATTCACAGCGCTCGATCATGCCGCCGGCCACGATATCCTGTGATGGTGAGTCTGGATTGCGAATCGCGGAGATGTACCAGCGATATTGCACATCAGGTTCGAGGGACAGACCCAAATCTTTGAGATCAAGGGATTGAACGCCTGACTGACTCGGTGTGGGAATCGTGCCTTCATGCAGCGGCTTCACCGTTCGAATGTCGATGAGCGTAAATCGTATAGGCAAGGACGTCGGCTTGGAGAGGAACCAGTTGAGGGAAGGCGCCTGTTTTACCGTCAAGCCGACGTGGTCGGGAACGAGGGCCACGATCTCAGGGTCCTTTCCTTCTGTCCCTCGCAGGCTTCCACCGACTCGTGCCCGGGGCATCATCTTATTCTTATTCCGAGGGGTATAGATCGGCAACGGCGATTCTTCCACTTTGCCGGCTGAAGCCTGGTTCCCTTGGTCGGTAGCAGGCGCTGCGCCCACTTCCGAACTAAAGCCGGGTAAGCTGAGCATGAGGACCAGTGCACTATATGTCATTGCCGATGTTTTCATAACGCACCTCTGATGTGAAACTGTTTGATTCGTCTTGTGTCCGGCTCTCGCACCCCCATCACGCGTATCACAGCCAATTGTTCAGCAACAGAAAAGGCGACCAGTAGGCTGGATGTTCATAGACCCGATCTGATAACAGCTTCTGCTGTGCTAGCTGCAAAGCTTGTGCCTTCGACAGCTTTGGGTTTCGCAGTTGTCTGTAGAATTCAGAGACCAGCTCAGCAGAAGCCTCATCATTGATGAACCATAGAGTGGCTAACGCGCTGCGCGCACCCGCCTTGATGGCGACGCCGGCGAGACCCAGGGCTGCACGATCATCTCCCACTCCCGTTTGACAGGCGCTGAGCGTCAGGAGTTCGAGCGGGTTCTCGCGGAACCGGAACAGACCGATCAATTGATCCAAGGTGCTCATGGTCAGCTTCTCATCGAACGTCAGGAGAAACGAATCGTTCACGCTGGTCGAGAACTTCCCATGCGTGGCGATGTGCAAAATCCCATACCGCCCATCCCGCAACTCCTGTTCCAACCGTCGCACGCGAAAGTCCTGGTTCATCAGTTGATCCGCTGAAAACAGCGAGCGAATGGTCTCGACTTCCTCAGCCACATAGGGGAGGGACGGAAATCCCTGTACGGCTTTCGTGAGTCCAACGGTCAGAAAGCGCACCTTCTCACGGTTCAATGGGCGCGGGTCTGTCAGTGTGATGCCAGGGGTCAGTGCCACAGCATACTTGTTGACGAGAAACGTCGAGCCGTCGTGAAGCGCGGCCATAGGGATCGTTCGAAGCGCGCTGTCTGGCACAAACACTAAGGTCGTAATCTGCTGCTTTGCGAACTCCGGTTCCAGCGGGCGGACGAGCCAGTCGTAGAGCTGTTGTGCATGTGGGAGGTATTCGCGCGTGGTGCGTTTCTCGACAGTACGCCGAAACAGTCGGACTTCCTTCGTCAGCGCCTCTGCGCCGATTGGAACCGCGATGCGCGTTATGCCTGACGGGAGGCTCACCAGCAATTCCATTCGTGTGGGAAAGAGAATGGGATAGATGACGGCCGTGTTCGCGGCCAGGCGGTCGAACTTTGTGAGGCGGGCCTGCAGCGCATCGACGCATTCGTCTTTGAAGTAGTCTCGCAGCTCGGCAGCTTTATAGGCTTCGATCGCATCGCGAGCGGCCAAGAGGTCTTGTGTAGCCGCCGGCTGTTCTTCAGTCAATGAGGCTCGTTGGAGGAGGAGGTCTGCCTGCTCAAAGAACAGGGGCCGTATGGGGTCCTCGTCTAACCAGGAGGATTCTGCAGCGGCGACGGCGACTGCCGGACGGATGGGCTGGAGGGTGACGGTCGCTTGCCGATAAGATGTGATCGCCTCGTCGAGCTTCCCTGTGGCAGCCAGCTGGCGTCCGAGTTGCCATTGCCAGCGGTATAACGATTCCGGCGCATCGACCGATTGGGCAGAAAAAATCGCGCGCCTCGTGAATGACAGTGCTTCATCCAACCGCTGCTCCGACTCATACACCTGGCCGAGGTGGCCGAAGGCAAACGATAGGGTGCGCGCATCGCCGAGTTGTTCGGCCAAGCTTGCCGATTCCTGCAGCGCCCCTGCCGCTCGGAGGATGAGTGGGTCATGGAGGTCGGGGAAGGAAGTGAGCAGCCGACGATACAGCAAACCGATATTCATGAACCCGACGGACTTTTCGCGAGAGGCCGGCAACGTATTCACTTGCTCAAGGGCTTGGTCGGCCCATATGCGGCTGTTCATCGGCTGATTGAGCTGGATGTTTGTTCGAGCTGCATTCACCCGCGCATGTAGTTCGACAATGGGGAGGTGCGCCTGCTGCGCGAGCTGGACGGAATCTGTAAAAGAGGTGAGGGCTTCCTCATGTCGATTTTGGAGCGCATGGAGAATGCCGAGATCGTTCAAAAGAGGCGCGGTGAGCGCCGGCAATGAGGCCTGTTTGGCGAGCTCATGGGCTTGCGTCAAATGTGTCGAGGCTGCATCCAGTTGTCGTGCGGTCAGGTACGTATGGCCCAGCTGCGCCAAGACCGTCGCTCGCCACAGGGCATCTGTATCCCTTTGCGCAAGCGTCGAGGCGAGTTCGAGCAATTGGAGCGCCTGCTTAGTTTGGCCAAGTGATTCAGCCGCTCGGGCTGCGGCGACGAGAGCCTGGCTCTGTTTGCGCGGCTGGCCTTGTGTCTCGTATTGCCGCGCGGCCTCCTTCCACTTCCCCAACGCGTCTTGGTACGCACTGCGCTGATACGCTTGCGTGCCTTGCACCATGACCTCGTCGGTAGGGGAGCTTGGAGCGGAGGCCGAGGTCGTCATGGAAGGGATCAGCAGCGCCGCGCTGAGCAACAGGCATGCAAGGTGTTTAGGCTGAAGGCGCCTCAGGTATTTAGGCTGAAGGCTGAAGGCTGAAGGCCGAACACCGAACACTGAATACTGAATCCTGAACCATTTCAGCCTATTCATCCTAGCTCCTGAACCCCCAACAGCCTTCAGCCTATCTACCTGCATCGTTACAATACCTGAGCGACAAACTGCAAATGGATCCCGTGGTCCTGCAAATTGCCTGTTGAGTGGGTGATGTGATTCAGCGGGAGTCCCCAATAGAGTTCAAAGCGTGCACGCTCGCGCGGCAGAATATTCCAGCGAAGGCCAAGCCCGACACTGGCCAGGGTTTCTCGGTCATCGAGGGGGTTTGTGCCTGAGTCCGTTGGGCGAGGTTTGGCAAACCAGGTTCGTCCCAGGTCAACAAATTGGGCAAACTGTAAGAGTGGTTCCCCGGTTGCGTAACTCATGAGCGGAAAACGCGTTTCGATAGAAGCAAGAAAGGCGTTGTCGCGGATGAGCGTATTCTCACGATACCCGCGGACACTGAACCGTCCTCCGACTGGAATCTGTTCAAGTGGAAACAATCGATCGTTTGCGATTTGGAGGCTCATTTGCCCAAGGAGCTGCAGGCCCCACCAGTCGTCGAACCGTCGAACCGCCTGGGCTTGCCCCAACCAGGAGAAGAATTGTCCATCCGGCAATGTGTCGGAGTTGTTGGTGGTCGCGCTCAGGACGTCCAGCCCGACGGAAAAGCGGGACCGTGCTGCAATCACCGATGTCGATGTCCGATGCACGTACTCTTGAATGAACCGTAATGCACTCACGGTGCTGACCCCGGTATTCGACGAACCAGGAGTGAATTGGAATGGTTGTCCTGGAATATCGTCGAATATGGACGTGATCTTGTTGTACAGGTGTTCACCGGTGATTGCGACAGCAAACTCATCGGTAAGCGTCCGGTAGATCGGTTGGCGAAGGGTGAGGCCGATGATTTCCGATTCCGCGTTGAGGTCGAGAAAACGAAAGTTCTGGTCGACGACCAGGAAGTCGTTTCGGCGGTACGAGGCGATGAAGGTTGTGTCGTAGCGATTCAAGGGGAGTGCATAGGACGTATCGACGATCGGATTCACGCCTCGCGAGCGGCCATAGGTAAAGCTGAAGGCGTCGCCATTACCGGTGACATTCTGGTGGGCGATGGTGGCGAGCCCCCTCTCGGATCCTACCACGGGTGTCTGATAATTGTTGAAGTCCAACCACGCTTTCCAAGGACTAGCCTCTTTCACGTTCACGAGCAAGGTGCTGTCGCCGCGTGTGTCACCAGGGCGAAGCTCGGCGTTGATCCGTTCGATGCGCGGGTCTTGCTGGAGCAACTGCAATCGTTCTTGCAGCGGTTCCATCCGCAGTGGCGTCTGTGCGCCCCGTTCGATCCGGTCGCGCAAGTAGCCGGTACGGAACCAGTTGTGCCCTTCGACATCGACCCTGGCCAAACGGCCTTCGACAATGTGAAGGTCGATCACGCCATTCGCCACATCCTGATCCGGGATGATCGCGCCGGAGGTGATATAGCCCTTATTCACATAGAGAAGGGTCAGCTCGAGACGAAGGCGTTCGAGATCCTCGGTCGTCAACGTTCGATTCGTGTAGGGTGCAGTGACTTTGTCCAGCTCCGCATCGGAGAATGCTGTATTGCCGGTCACGTGAATGGATTTGGCGAAGACCTGAATCTGACCCAGCGGTTTCTTGACCTCTCCTTCCGGCGGCACCGGGATTATAGGGAGGGTGGGGAGAGGCACGGGAGTCGGGGGCTTAAATTCTTTCTTGAGCGGCGCAGGCGGCTCTCCCGATCGCCCGGTCGGGTCAATGTTTAGTTGTGCATAGGCGGAGGTTCCTGCCAGCATGGTCAGCACGGTACCCCCAAAGAGCGTCAACCATCGCGCCGCTCGACAGTTCGCTGGTAGAGCTGCGTGCGGGTTTATGAACGGCACCCAGTTGCCTCACTCTCGGCAAAGTTCGCCATCAAGAACCCGGCTGGAGTCAGTCGACGGAGCGAGATCGTGTCTGTGTCCCGTGTGGCCATCGTCATGATCGCTGGAGCAGAGGCAATGGCATGGTCTGCGTCAAGGTTCTCACCCAATGCTGCGAATGCAAGCGGACTACTGAGCCAGCCTCCTGGATCTGCCGGCAACTGCTCGCGCCCAGCAACGACGAAGCTGCTCGCTTGCCCGCTGGCCAGTGCCGCGCAACGCTGCGTCAACAAGGCTTGTGTTTGACTGGGCTTCGAGGTCAATGGTCCCAGGCTCCCGCTGAGGTTAGATGTGGGACTCTGGATTGTCACCGTGCCGTTTATACCCTTCTGCGACGAGGCACTTAGCTCACTACTGGGATCGGCTAAGAAGAGGGGAGTAAAGATAGTGATGTTACCCCCCGAGCCCAGGACCGCGTCCGCCTTCACCTTGCTGTTTTGTAAGACCACGACATTCGGATCGATTGTGATATTGCCGCCGGCTGTTGAAGCGCCACCCTGGACCGACGAGCTGATCTCGCTGTTGACCATGCGTATGAGATCAACTGCTTGAATGTCGATATTTCCCCGCTGGCCCTTGTCGCCTGTGTCGTGATCGAACTGTCACGCATCTCGAATTGCTGGCCGGCGTTGATCTTGATATTGCCCGCGTTGCCGGGACCGGTGCTGCTGGCTGAGATCGATCCTCCGGAGGTAATCGTCACCTGATCTGTCGCACTGATGACGATCGTGCCTCCTGTGGCACTGGGAGCACTTCCCGATGTCGCGGCTGAGATGGCTCCACCATTTTGAAGTGTTAGGGCTTGGGTGGAAAGATGAATCGTACCACCTGCTCCAGTACCTTCCGCGGTGGTGAAGATGCCACTGCCTGCGCCATCGATGAGCACCGAGGTAGCAGGACTTGAGAGACCTTGAATGGTGATGGTTCCTCCCGCGCCAGTCGGAATTTCTCTCTGAGGAGCCGGTGGAACTGGTTGTATGGTGCTGCCGCTCCTGATTTGGCCGCCATTTGTTAATTGCACGGTTTCCGATAAAATATTAAGATTTCCTCCTTGGCCGGCACGGAAGGTTTCGCTGGAGAGTTTACTTCCTGCTCCCGTGATAAGAATATCTTTAGCGGTGATATTGAAATCGGCGGCAGGTGCCCCAACGAAGCTGCGTGAGACGGGTTCAATGCGGGAGCCGCCCCGTAGAGTCAACTTGCCGGAAAGTGTCACATTCACGCTGCCCGGCTGTATTGAGCCTAGATTATCATCTGTTATAGAGGACCCTCCCGTCATTTCGAGGTTATTGGCAATAATATCAAGTTGCCCTCCGGCGCCGGTACCCCTTGTCGCGGTGAAAAGTTGGCTTGTATCACCTAAAAGAATGTCCCCTTCTGGAGCGCTTACCTTAATATTTCCTGTATTTCCCTTACCCTGGTCAGTCTGAGAAGTCACGATGGCACGTGTCATCAGAATATCTCCATATGCTGAAGAGAGCGCGATATTACCTGCGTCGCCAGAAGACAAAAAGACATTACTGATAATAGTTCCTCTATCAATCTCAAGATTCCCGATGGTATCCAGAGTGATCTTGCCTGCGTTGCCGGCACTCTCTTCTGTTCCAGCAGAAAGACGGGGTCTTGAAGTCTCAGTGCCCCTCATGAGAATTGATCCCGCTGTCAGCAAGATGTCTCCACTATCGCCCCCCGCACTCCCTAATACATCTGAAAAAATGGCTGTCTCTGAGGCACCTTGTGCCCTTAATATCTCAATGCGGTCAGCGCGTATCGTCACGCCACCGTATTTCACTCCAGGAGTCGCATCAGCGAAAATACTGGTATCAAGGATTGAGCCATTTTGAATAACGGCATCCTGAGCGACGGCAATGTCGATACCCTTGCCAGGAGTGGCCTCAGCGGGACCCAAGACGTTTGCAAAAATCATCGAGTCGCTCAATACAAACCGGCCGCCTCTAATAGTGACAGTGCCGCCGCCACCGTCGCTGACATCAAGAACGGATTGGTCGGACACCTGAATGGTTCCCGTGGCCCCAGAGCCATTTGTAATTGGAGATAAATTCGCAATTTGCGATGGAATCTCTCCCGATGAAGGAATGCTTGCTAAATTGATTTGGCCCCGAGGCGCTAGGAGCTCCGCAGCCTTGAGCGTGATATTGCCGCCGATGAGGGAAAGGGTTTGGCCGGTGTCGACAGCGAGCTGACTTCCCTGAACGGTAATCGCTCCCGGGTTGGAACCTAAGAATCCAAAGGCTGCGACCGGAGTCCTGCTCAGCAAAGCGTCTGCTGCTGCGCTCGGAATCGCGTTGAACCGTGAGTTATCGGTCAGCCTCAAGTAGTCCGCGCTTGTGAAGGCAACCATTCCGCCGACGTTCACAGCGGCAGTCGGCCCAAACAGAAACCCTGCTGGGTTCATCAGGAACAGATTCGCGGTGCCAAAATCGGTTGTCTGAATCGTGCCAAATATGTTCGAGATATTGCCTCCCGTGACGCGAACAAGAATATTCGATGTGGGAGTCAGCGTTTCATTGAGAAAGTTGGCAGTGATATTGGTGAGAACCCCAAATTCAGCAAAGCTATGGAACAGATTGCCTTCACCCGCAGGTCTGGTGCCCCCAGTGATAGTATGCACATTTCCACTTGAGGTAACGATGGTTCCGAGGTCTCCTACGCCGGAGGTTGGTGTGATGGCAGGCGCGACTTGGGCCAGGCAGAATGAAACATGTATACATGTAAGATACAAAAACCCAATCAATATCATCACAGAAAAGACAATCCGCACCGCTCCATCGGTCCAGAGGAATTGCTCTTTATCCAATTGCGCTTGGGCTAACATACGCAAAGCTTATAACAACTTACGGAGTTGTAAGACCAACAGCTTTAAAGGCTGTCTTTACTTGATTACAGTCCGCGTTACTAATACTGAATTGTCCTACAAGATCTGTGCAGGATGTCACAATCACCTTAGCCGCGGTGCTCATTTCCGACAAAGGATCCATTTGAAACAAAGCCGCATAGAGTACTCTGGTAAGTTTTTTCTTTCCGATGCCTTTAACATCGACACCGTGATGGACACCCCCAACAGAAGCTAAATATGTAGCTTTATTGAAAATGCCGCTATTGATATGAGGGCAGTCGTTTTCATTTTCAGGCCAAGGAGAATATCCGCAAATATCATCGTAAGCTGTCACCTTTTCAGTGTAGTGATCAGGCTGCCCGCTGTTGTTTCCCCAAGGCTTCCAGGGCGGCTCTTTGGGATCAAATCCGCCACTGTGAGGATTTCCCATGTCTCGCAGTGGGCCGTCCGGTAAATTCTCCCCGATCGTCCAATTATCTTTACCCTCGATCACTGCCCCGAAGTAATCGGCAAAACCCTCATTGACCGCACCCGGCTCACCGAACGCTGGTCCCGGATCGTTCAGGTCCAATTCCTGAATAGCACGTAGGACACCATGTGTGAACTCATGCCCCACAATGTCAACCGACTGAGGAACCTGCGGGCCGAAATAGGCCATACCATACGGGTGCCACTTCGCCTTTGAATCTGGAATCTCGACACGTACATTCGATACTTGCGGGTCCTGAATGTCGTATCCGAGATTCTTGAAGAACTTATGAACTTTGGCCGCACCTCTATGCGCCATATCGGCATCATGGGGAACTTGTGCTCCATCGACTGGGCCATTTTCGTTGAGAACTAACACACCGTGCCCTTCTATCCCCTCTCCATTCAAATCATAGGTCAACCGATTAGTGGTAGCGGCAGACTGAAGGTCACTATATCGAAATATGAGGGATCCATCGTTCGCATCAAGAAACATAACAACGTTATCCAACCGAACCATCCAAGCTAGCCGTGCTACGCCAGTCTTTAGCCCGACTCTTGCAGGGTCGAATATTAGCAATTGGGTCGCAATTCGGCAGGTTCTAATTTCGATGCTGCCTAAGTTGCACTGTTTGTATGGACTAGATTGGGGAAAATCTTGACGATAGCGGACAATAGCTCGCTCAAGTGCGTCTAACCAATCTATTGTTGGAATCGGTTTTATGTTTGCGACCGCATTTGTAGCGCTCAGCTTACCTGTTGTACGCACAACATCTTTCCCTTGCTTGACCAAAACATTTGCGCGCGCACCAAAAACAGGTACACCGTCAACAAACTGTTGCACACGTGCAATTCGGCGGTTTGGAAAATTTGGATCAGTGTCTATTCGTAGAATCGATATATTGTTTTGGGAATCTGTGATGGCGAACCGTTTTTCTCCCTCTTGCTTAAAGAAATCTCGAACGGCTTTAGAAGTCTTATTGTCAGCTTTGACCATCTCCTGGGACTTGAGCACACTGCCAGATTTGGGTTCGTCGCGAGACTTTGCTCCACTGCTGGATTTGGATCCGCCGGGCTGTGCAGAGTTTGCCGATGTGGATTCTATACGCCTTTTAGGTTTCAACGGTGTGGTTTCCTGGCTTTCTCGCGACGTAGATATATTCGTCCCGCCCAGCGCAGCTTGTTCAGTTAGGAGCATTCCCGGTGAACAACAAAGAACTGTCAAGGTTAACGCAAACAGACGCACAAACTTCCTCCATCAGGCTGCGCTTGGATATAACCTCCAGAACCTGGTCTTATTGCTGCTTCTGTTCTTGTTGCTGCTTCTGTTCTTGTTTCTTGAAGCCAGTGCATACTACCTGGTTCTGCACCTTTACCAGCCCGCAGTCACCGGGCTTTATGTTGTCCAGCAGGTCCATATCAAGAAGAGGGAGTTTGAATTCTTTGCCATCTGGAGTCTCTTCGGTAAAAGTAGCTAGATCATTTTTTGGATCGACACTCTTAAGGCAAGCCATTTTTCCATTCACGCCTTCGCACCCGCACCCGCAGGTGCAACCTGGAACACACTGGCCACAAGCACAACATGCCGGATGCCTAGCATAGGCCGAGCCGGCCGAGATCAGCAGGACACCCACAAATACGAGGCGAACGAGGTTTCCTAGGAACATGACAGCACCTCCTGTTTGAATTGCCCTTAACTTATTGTGCCCAGCTATTCCTTTAATTAATCAGAATCCCGCAATATCACTTTCAGGTAGGGCCGATGTGCCCTGCCGAGGCGTGATGTGCCATTCATGTCGGCTCCATTAAAGGTCCAGTGAGAGAAACGAGTCACACTGCGAGTACAAATAATTACGTACCGTAGGATGCGCTTTAGGTATGCTTACGTGCCATTTTGTGCAATACCACTTTAGTAGGGGTGTTGCGGGCTGAGCACCCTATCATGGGGCACATCTCTACCTCGCCGCGAGCCATAGTACTGATCCTTTCCCCCACAGGGGTCCGATAGAGGGAGGGAGCCGCGGCTCCGGGTCTCGCGGAGCCGGGGCTCCCGTGGCGTTGACGCTCAGGCAACCAGGAGACAACAACCAGGGGGAGGGTCCGGTTGGGTCTGCTCCAGAATCACGTTGTCATTGGTTTCTCCGGCGTGAATCCTCGCCAGTGAGTCCTCACGCATGAAGCCCAATGACTGATGGTTGACTGCGCGTCCGCCCTAGCACGCTGCTGAAAAAGTCCGCCAGCTTCGTTCTCGCTTCACTCAGAAGCTCAACGTACCGAAGCGTACGCTTCGCATCTTCGCTCGCTGCGGCCTGGCTGAACGGCCTTTTTGAGTATCCTGCTGACAATTAAGACATAACGCAATCGCTGTGCCAGCGGGCTTCTCGCTGCTGGATTTGAGAAATTCTTCGTGCCTTGCGTCAATATCAGTAGATTTTTGGGGTATCGAGGGGAAACCGAAGGCAGCGCACGACAACCGACGCATTTCAACTGAATCCATTTTGATTCACCACTGAATCTAATTGGATTCAGTGGCGCTTGAGGCGGGAAGCTAGTGGGTTAGGTGAGCAGGCTGAAGGATTCGAATCTTTGCACACCGGCCTTCGGTCTTCAGCCTTTTGTATGCGCTTTCGGGCGATGCGGCGCGCGGATTTATGAATGGCATCCAGTGGCCGCACTCTCGGCAAAGTTAGCCATCAAGAATCCGGCCGGGGTCAATCGACGAAGCGAGACTGTGCTTGTATTATCGGCAGCTATCGCCATGACTGTTGAAATAGAGGCGACGGCATTGTCTGCGTCAAGGTTCTCGCCCAATGTAGCGAACGCAAGTGGGCTTGTCAGCCAGCCTCCAGGGTCGGCCGGCAATTGCTCGCGCCCGGCGACGACGAAGCTACTGGATTGGCCGTTGACTAGCGCTGCGCAGCGCTGCGTCAAGAGGGCTTGTGCCTGGCTGGGCTTTGAGGCTAAGGGTCCCAGGCTCCCGCTCAAATTAGACGTAGGACTCTGGATCGTTACTGTGCCGTTTACGCCGAACTGCGAGGAGGCACTCACCTCACTACTGGGATCGGCTAAAAATAGGGGAGTGGTGAGAGTAATGTTCCCTCCGGCTCCCTGAACCGCCTTTGCGGTGACGTCACTATTTTGCAACACAATCACATTGGGATCGATTGCGATATTGCCGCCGGCTGTCGAAGCACCTCCCTGCACCGACGAACTGATCTCGCTGTTGACCAGCCGCACGCGATCGACCGCACGGACATCGATATTGCCGCCACTGGCCTGCGTCGCCTTGGCCGTGACCGAACTGTCACGCATCTCGAACTGTTGTCCCGCGTTAATTAAGATATTGCCCGCGTTCGCGTTGCCGGGATCGGTACTGTTGGCCGTGATCGAAGCACCGTTTGTCATAAGTACATGATCTGTCGTCTTCACCGTGATTGAGCCGCCTGTAGCGGTAGCTTCTGTGCCGGAAGTCGTGGCCGAGAGCGTGCTGCCGTTCTGGAGGAAGACTGTGTTGGCGTTGAGAGTGATATTTCCGCCCGCGCCGGTACCTTCGGCGGTTGAGAAGATCCCGCTGCCTGTTCCGTCGATGAAGATCGACTGGGCTGGCTTGTTGTTGTTTCCTTGCACCGTAATATTTCCCGCATTCCCTGTGCTAAGCGGTCTGGCCCTGGCACCGATCTGGCCTCCGCTAAGGACTGCCAAATTCTGGGTTTCGACCAATATGTCACCAGCCGTTCCAAAATTGTCCTGTACATTGGTATTACCATCGGCATCCGTTAAAATCTGCGACCCTGACTCTACGGTGACATTCTCGGCACCCCTGATTGTGATAGTGCCACCAGCTCCACGCGCGAACGAATTGGTACTCACAACTGATCCCTCGCTCATTTTTAAAACCTTCGTCTGGAACTCGATGGGCCCTCCACCCCCACCGGACACCGAGGATGTGTTTATATGGGAGGCCACTAACTGGATGCTGTGGGCGTGAAGATTATCAGCACCCTGGATGAGAATACTCCCTGCCTTCCCAGTGCTCTCGGGCAAGCCTGCGTTTACACTTCGCAATGTGAACTCAGATAGGTTCACGTTGTTCCCACGAATTTCGATCGACCCACCGTTACCGGGACTGGGGATTGGGCCTTCGTTCATATCGGCAATGATCGATCCGTTTGACAGGTTCACGGATTTACCGGTGACCGTGACCGAGCCTGCATCCCTGAGAGCTCCAATGGCGGTTGCGTTGATGACCGGAATGCCGGGATCTCCGGACAGTGAGCCAGAGAACGTTACGGTGTCCTGAGCCATGATCGTGACTAAGCCTGGCCGGACCTGGCCCAAGGCGGGTGTACCTATGATGTTAGAAGAGACGTCCACGTCTGTACCGACACCGGAATTGTTGAAAGTCACGTCTTTTCCCATGATGGTCACTGCGCCGCCATTTCCTGGAGCAGAAGTTCCGTACGCCCCTGTCCCAATGAATGATTCGGTCAAAGAGAGTGATCCGTTTGTGTGGAGGGTGACCGCCCCGCCGTTGCCGCCGGCTTGTTGCGAGGAGGCATCGAGAAACGTATTCGTCATCCTCAGACTGTCGTTGGCTGTGACGGACACGGCGCCCGCACTGCCGGCAAAGGACATAGGGACAGGGCCAGTCTGAATAAAGCTGTCTGTGAAGGCGGCAGCGTCTGTTACATCAACTGTAACCATTCCTCCCACTCCGATGCCCCCCTCAGCAGGGCTCGTAATAATAGTGGCCCCCGTTGCCACGAATTGACCCCCGCGAATGGACACGGCACCGCCGCTGCCATCCCGGAACGAAGAATCGATCCCCGCGCTTGAAAGGATGCTGCCTTGGCCTAGAGTGATTGTGCCCAGTGTCATTCCCGCGGCAGGTATTCCCGTGTCCGCTGCCACTATGCCTTCTCCTGCGACGCTTGTGAGTAGGATTGGTCTGCCTGGGGCCGTGATGCTGCTTGGCGTACCGGACAAATCTGGAATGAAGTTGATGTCTCCACCAACGAGGGTGATGCCGGTTCCATTTGCGACAGTGAGTTGCCCACCTTCGAAATTGATGGCTCCCGGATTGGATCCTATGAACCCGAACGCCGCTACGGGAAAGGCGGTAAGCAGGTCAGTTGGTGTTGTTGTGGGGTTGGCATTGAACCTCCCATTATCTGTCAGGCGAATATAGTCCGCTGTGGTGAAGGTTATCACCCCGCCTACGTTCACTGTGGCATTCGGGCCGAACAAGAAGCCAGCCGGGTTTATCAGAAAGAGGTTGGCGCTCCCGAAGTCGCCAGCGGTTTGGATTGTTCCGTAGATTGTCGACAGCGAGGGATTATTTCCGTTCATTCCAGTGATGCGGGCAAGGATATTGTCGGTTGGCAATCCAGTGGCGAGGGCAGTGCCGTTGACGTCGAACGATATCCCATTTTGAAAGGTCGTGATATCCCCAGAGCCAATGTTGAACTGGCCGAAGCTGTGAAACAGATTGGTTCCGCCGCCTGGGCGGGTTCCGCCAGTGATGACACAGTTTCCGCTACAGAGGTTCGTGGGGGCCGAGGTAAAGGTTACTATTGTATGCAGACTCCCGGCATCTACGGGTGTCGGAGCGATAGCGGTTGAGGGTGCGGCGTCGGCACTGCGGAGGCTGGAGGACGAGAGCGGAACGAGACCAACGAGTACGAGGACAACAACTAGGAGAAGAATGCGAGATGCGCTGTCAGACAGCATGTTTTCTCTCATGATGAAATTCTCCCGCTACAAGACTCGTGCTTTGAACTCATCCCTCACACACTAAATTCCTGCTCTTTGGAGCAGCCACTCTTTCTTCCGCCAGGATGTAATTCTCCGAGTGTCCAACTTGATTCCAGCTTGGTTCGAGTGTAGGAAAGCGTTATGGCTCAGCGCATCTTCACTCGCATGGACGGGGCCACTGTTCTTACTCTTCACTGCTTCGGAATGAGGTAATATAGACGAGACACTCCTCCAGATGATTGATCTTTCTCCTCCGGTGGTTTGTTTTCATCACCACCTACTCCGTAATCGATTGTTCCGAACAGCGGTTTGGAAAGATAGTCATTTGCCGTCCCGCTGGTAAACTCGCAGGGTATTTCCATCTCGTCTTCAGTGCCAGGTTTGATCGGCTCCTTCGTGTAGCAAATAGCATCGGTTGAGCCATGCTCAATCAGGCTGAATTGGTACCATGTGATGGGCTTCCAGAGCTTTTTATCCCAATAGTCACGTTCCCAGACCCAAAATCTTTCGCCATTCTTTGTCACGAGGATTTTGAGGGATTTGTCATTTGGATCCACCATGCGCACTAGTGGATAATCCACCCTTGCTGCGGTTGAGCTTCTGGCGGGATCTTTAAATATGTCTCCATAGCCAGAGGGGATTGTGTTCGGTATCCTTGCGCACGCCGAAACAATTAGGAGCAGGCCCAAGAATGTGCAACTCAAGAATAGGGACCACAAGTGTTTGGAAATAAATGATAAATGACTTCCCATAGGCGCGCTCCTTTTCTAAAGGCTCATGTCTTGATCTCGGAATGCTTTGTCGCGACCCCTCACACCCATTGATGATCGACAAGATCATCGAACAAATACTTTGTCCGTGTGAGGAAACGGGTTACCATTCACATAATACATAATGTTCGCTCGATAATTACCTGTCTGAGTGATGGTACATTGAAATGTGGATTGTGAAACTGATCTTCTAGACCAAGAACATCCCGTGACGAGTTGATAAGGGGAAACATTTCTTCTGATTTCAAGGGACCATTCGGTTGCGCCAGAATAGCCTACACACAATTTGAACGTTACCGGATTGGGTTTTAAGTACTGCTGACTTGGCATGTGCAAGGTGCAATTGCCAAGTGTTGCTGTTCCGCTCCCAGAGTCATTATGTGCCATCACGTCACTGAACTGGGCCGAGGCGCAACTGGTTGTGAGCAACAGACCAACTACCAGCAGACCTGCGAATGAGAGATACGAACTAGTTTTCATCTGTGCCCTCCTGGTTGATTGGGAGTTGCGGTTCCCTTTGCTCCTCCATTTCGATGCGATTCGAAACTGCTGATTCTCAGCTCTGAAAATGGTGTTAGAGACCTCTGCTAACTTTATGCTGACACGTGTGAAGAGAGCGGCGTGATTGTGAATATGGGGAAGGAGCCTGAAACCTGCTCCGCGTTGATACCGTTGCTTGTGTATGAACCAATACATTGGTGATCGGAAGATGGAAAACAGCCTTTCCTGAAAGCCCGAGGTGTTATTTATGGCCGACTCCATCTGAGCTGAGAGCCGATGAGAAAAAAGAGTCAACATCCCATGCAAACAATTACGTACCGTAGCCTGTGGCCTGTAGGTATGCTTGCGTAGCATTATCCGCAATACCACTTTAGTAGGGTGATGTTCGGGGCCGAGCATCCTATCTCTAGGGGCACGATCTCTACTCGCTGCAAACCATCTGTCTCTTTCATTCAACAACTGATGGAGGGAGCCGCGGCTCGGGGTCTCGCAGAGCCGAGGCTCCCGTGGCGTGGACGCTCAGGCAACCAGAAGACAACAACCAGGGGAGGGTCCGGTTGGGTCTGCTCCAGAATCACGTTGTCATTGGTTTCTCCGGCGTGAATCCTCGCCAGTGAGTCCTCACGCATGAAGCCCAATGACTGATGGTCGACTGCTCGTCCGCCCTAGCACGATGCTGAAAAAGTCGCTCTTCTCACCCGCCCGAACCCAGGCGCGCCTAGACGCGCCTTTTCCCATGCTTCGTTCTCGCTTCGCTCAGAAGCTCAACGTATCGAAGTGTATGCTTCGTATCTTCGCTCGTTCCGGCCTTGCTGAACGGCCTTTGTGAGCATCCTGCTGACAATTAGGACATACCGCAATCGCTGTGCCAGCGGAGTTCTCTAGCTGTCTTTGAAAAATCTCTTGTGTAATATCTCAAAATCCTAATATTTTGGGCTATCGAATGGAAACCGAAGGCAGCGCACGATGATCAGCACGATTTCATCTGAATCCATTTTGATTCACCACTGAATCTAATTGGATTCACCCGCGCGTGCTGTGTGAAGGGTCGCTCGCAGGCGCGAAAATGGCGAGACAGGTAAGGCTGGCGAAGGCTGAAGTGTTTGGATCTTTGAACTCCGGCCTTCTGCCTTCTGAGTGTGCCTGTCAACCACGTCTCGCGCTTTACGAGGAACACCCTTTCGGGCGCTCCGGCGTGACTTTAGATGTGCTCGGTGCTACCATCCTTTCGTGTTTCTTAGGGTAACCATTCGGAGCAAATGCATATGACAGTGGAAGAAAAGTTACGTGTCTCTAAAGAAACGATTGCGGAGTTCTCCCGGAAATGGAAGATCACTGAATTTGCGCTCTTCGGCTCCGTGCTCCGCGAGGATTACCGTCCGGACAGCGATGTGGATGTGTTGGTGACGTTCAGCCCCGATTCAGACTGGGGGGTTGAACATTTGCTGGATATGAAGGAGGAGTTGGAGGCGCTGTTTGGGCGAGCGGTAGATCTGGTTGAGAAACGATTGGTGGAGGAAAGCCGCAACTACATCAGGCGTAAGCACATTCTTTCACACATGGAAGCCGTGTATGCAGCGTGATGACTCGCTCCTGCTCGATATGCTGCAGGCTGCGAGGCAAATCCTTGAGTACACAAATGGGTTGCAAGAGCCGGACATCCCTGAGCAGCCGGCGGGACCAGGACGCCGTGCTGCTTCAGTTTACAGTACTTGGTGAGACGGCTAAGCGCGTATCTGTTGAATTCCAAAACACCCATTCTGAGATCCCTTGGAGAAAAATCATAGGCTTTCGGAATGTTGTGGTGCATGACTGTTTTCAGGTTGACTTCCACCGAGCTTGGAAGATTGCGAGTCGTGATATCCCTACGCTGATCAACACTCTGGAGCCGCTCGTTCCACCCGATTCCTCACCGTAACGCCATACGGCATTTCTTCATCTCTGGGCCTGGCCAAGTCAGTGAGTGCTCATGCGTGTGCATATTGACCGATGGCCGATTGCTCGTCCCGCTGACTATAAAGATCGTAAAGCCTACGGTTTTCCGCGCAGAGCCACTTACCCAGAATCACGACCTACGGAGTCTTCGCACAGCGGAATCCAGTGCCGAGGCCTCGAATCGACGGCGAATGGATTTCCCGATTCGCGGAGCGCAGGGCGTCCGGACGGCTGCCCCAAGAACCGCCACGGATCACTTTGGACTCGCCCGTTGATGGTCCGGTCGGGTTCTTCGACGGGCTGGTCTTGTAGTAGTCAGGGTCATACCAGTCATTGACCCACTCCCAGACATTTCCGGCCATGTCATAGATGCCATAGGGGCTCTTGCCCCCTTCAAATGTTCCCACCGGCGTCAATGCGCTATGGTTGTTCCAATTGTCTCGATTCACGTTTGCAAAAAACTTCGTCGGATGCTCATTCCCCCAGGGATAAGTCCGGCCATCTGTACCACGCGCGGCCTTTTCCCACTCCGCCTCCGTCGGTAGGCGTTTGCCGGCCCACGTGCAGTAGGCCTTCGCTTCCGGCCAATCCACATTGGCGATTGGACGCTTCTGGTGCTGGGATCGGTTCATGATGCTCCAATCCGGCGGTACTTCCTGGGACGTGGCGTCCAAGAACCTCGCATATTGGCTCACCGACACTTGGTATGTATCCATGAAAAAGGTTCCTACATAGACCCAGTGCACCGGTTGTTCGTCTGCCTCTCCCATCGAACTCCCCATGATGAACTCACCCGCAGGCACCAAGGCCATCAACCCATCATGAGAATGAATCGAGGCTGTCTTCTCGCGACTTCGGTGGCGCCCTTGTTGAATTCTCTCGTGCAACTGTTGATAGAGGGCCCGTTGTTCATCGTCGAGCCCCAGCTTGCTTGTAAGATCCAGAATATCCTCGGCCTGGGTGAACTTCGTGGGCGAGGCATCCGGCTCGGTGATGGCCTGTTTCCCTTCATCCAGCAGGCGCCAGACTTTGGCCTTATGCCCACGTTGTGTGGCCAACTGAGCCACTGAGGATTTTGGATCAAGTTCCAGCGAGGTCTGGTAATGCTCTTCCGCGCAGTCCCAGGCTTTCAGGCCTCGGCAGGCCTCGCCGAGATTAAAGTGTGCCAGGGCATTCGTCGGGTGTTGTTGGAGGTCGGCTTCAAAGGCATTGCGCGCCTCCTGGAATTGTTGTTGTTTCAGGAAATCCTGTCCCGTGGAAAATTTCTTGGCGCCGGTATCCCCGGTTGCCGTGGCCATCGTCGGAAAATCCGCCAGCTCCAGTAAGGCAAAGAGGACAAGGGTCTTTTTCATACACCACATTCACCACCTCCTCAATCGGTAGAAGAGACGAGTACCCTGAAAGCAGTTGTGAGTTCTGGGTGCTGAATTGTGAATGAGTTCCAGGCAACTCAGCACTTTCTAACTCAGAACCAGAACTACTTCCACCAGTCCCGCCGCTCTCGCACAATTGTCCATTACGCCCGTTCACTGGTCTTTTCCCAAAGCAGGGATCGGAGGAGGGAGCCGCGGCTCCGGGTCTGATCGGGAATTCTTGGTCTCATTTGATTCCTGAAGAGATAGGAGAGCAATCGGTGTGCCAGCGTGGTTCTCTAGCTGGCTTTGAAAAATCCATCTGGCAATGTCTTCAAAACCATCGAGTTGTCACGATGTCGAAGGGAAAACACGAAGGCAGGGCATGATAACCAGCACGATCTCAACTGAATCATTTTGACTTCTTGTAGAATCCAATTGGATTCAGCGGCGCTTGCATTGGGTCTTTGCCCAGCCCGCATTATTCTCCTTCGGGGAGAACTCTCCGTGGCCTTGGCGAAGGAGGGTAGTAGCTTCGAAGAATTTCGCAAGATACCCCGCAGCTTCAAGCCTTCGTAGTCGAAGTGGCTACTTCGGCGGAGTAGGCTGCTGTGGGGAGCTTCATTCGCGAAGACTTCTACTGCACCGTCGATACGAAAATCAGAACTCATTGCGGTATTCTTTCTTCGCGCCAGGATCATACAAAGGGCGCTCGACCTCGCAAGCGCGGTGACGACGCACCTGGACGGCCGAGCGGGCTCGCCGCTCAGTTGGTCAACATACTGGTTCACGTATGCCTCCCTCCCGTCGTAGGCTCGGCTCTGAAGCCTGCCTCGCCGACTCCTCCAAAGGGGGCCAGCCCCCTTGGAATATTCCCACGAAGGGGGCACACCCCCTTCGAAACTCCCAGTCGGGGCAAGGCCCCGCCTCACGGCTCCGCGCGCCCGTCTCTCCTGGCGTCTCAGCGGCTTCGTCACGAACCCTCATGAATAATGCGGGCTAAAGGACCAGCCTGCGATGCGCTGTTTGCATTACCGGGACAGCGCGGTTTCGCACATCGGGCCGGTCTTGATCCGCACTGCAGCGACGAGATCCAACACAAAGATCCTTCCATCCCCAGCGCTGTCGGTCTTCGCGGTGCGCGTAATAGTATCGATCACGCGCTGCACCAGGCTATCCTCGACGACGACTTCGATCTTCACCTTGGGCACAAAGAGGGACGTAAACGCGTTGCCGTTGTACCGTTCTTGACCCCCCTTCTGGTGTCCGAATCCTTTGACTTCCGTGACCGTCATTCCCTCCACACCGATTCCCATCAATGCGGTCGTGACGTCATCCAACTTGAACTGTTGCATAATGGCTTCAATGATCTTCATCACGATACCTCCTTGTTAGATTGGCTCACCAGTGGACGCTATTTGCACAGCGTCGTTGGGATCGCCGGCTGATTGTTTAATACGCTGTGCCTGATCCACGTCCCACCTCGGAATGGTATGAACCAGACGCCAACCAAGGTGGTGATTGACTGAAAAGAATGGACTTGAGACCTCTATTGAGGTCTCAAGTCGAGCCTTCTGGTCGTCTACGTCTGATGTCCATAATGAAAGCGGCGTCGCACCATCATTTTTCTGATGCTGCGACCGACCAGCGCGATGAGACCAGTACCGAGCAGGACGCCGACGACTTGCATCGGCCCTTCTGTCCAGCCGTTTATTGTTGCGACGTTCATAAAATCGACAGGCGGTTTCCCGTTGACGATCTGGATCGCATAGCTTCCATCGACACAGAACAGTGAAAGTAACAGTGCCGCGCCGAATGTGAGCAACGCAGGATTCTTATACATGGCACACCTCCTTAGGATTGGTTGTATCAACTATTTTCTGATTATACGTAGTAGCAATCAGCGTGCCAGGAAGTCCTGCTTGAAGCTCTTGCCTGTTTATCCGTTAAGTTTGTTGGATTTAGCGTGGCTGGCGCGATGAAGGCCGCTCAAAGTCTCTCTGCAATCAACCAAGAACTGAATCTCTTTTGATTCTAATTGAATCAGAATGGATGCAGTGCATCTCTCTAGCAGGGTGTTGAAAAACTTTTCGGGACGAAGAAATATAGCTGAGGAAGTTAGGCACGGTTCCAACACAACCAGCAGGCTGTTCAAAAAGTCCAGACTTCTCACCCGCCCAACCCTAGCGCGCCGAGACGCGCCTTGTCCCAAGCAAGGCCGCAACGAGCGAAGCAGCGAGGAGGTACGGCCCGCACTTTGTGTAGCCGTTTGCCCTTCTCAATAGTTCTTGGCAGACTGAAAAATCCCTCACGTGTTTCCAATCTCCGAGGAAGTTTCTCTCAACGTTGAGCCTCTGAGCGATGTGAGAACGCCGCTGGCGGCTTTTTCCAACAGTCCTGCTAGACGGATGGAGCCGGTTGGATGAGGTGGTCGGAAGGCAGCTTTGGGCTTTGCAGGCTGGTGGTGAGGAGCGGCTGAATCTTGCTGCGCAGTGCGGCTTGAATCTCATCCGGCGATTGTCTGGCATCGATGACTTCGAAGTGAAACTCTTTCGCCATTTTGTCGAACTCCTCGATCAGGAGCGACTGGTACTTCTTAAAGCTGTCGTAGAGATCGCTGCCGAGCCGAAGATCCATTCCTGATTCCCAATAGTTCATCCCTTTGGTTTCGATGACGCGCAGCACCAGTGTTTCGACATCGATACGCATGTAGCAGACGAGATCGGGGACCAAGGCGAAGCCGAAGACGTCTCTCACCCATTGGCGATTTCCGCTGCGCACAAAATCGCGGGCAAGGGCCGTGTAGATATACCGGTCGGCTAAGACGATGAAGCCTGAGCGAAGCGCGGGGATGATCTCGTGTTCGAGGCGATCCGCAAAGTCGGTGGCGTACAGCAAGCTGAACGACCACCGGTCGAGAATGTTGCCTTCTTTAGCCATTTCGATCGTCTTCGACATGAGATTGGAACGGGTCCAGCCGGTCGTGATGACACCATAGCCCTGCACCTCCAGCCACTCCTGCAACATTTCGATGTGCGTGGAGCGGCCGACTCCGTCGGTGCCTTCGATGGCGATGAGCTTCCCTTTAAGGTCACTCAGGTTTAGGTTCGTCAAACCGTCGCCAAAATACTGTGCGTCGACCATGGGTGCCCCGTCTTGGTTTGTAATCTTTGAGCGCCTCTTCTACGAGCCGGCGCATCTCGTTCTGTTGGGCTTCGATGTCTTTCGTCGCGTCCATCGTGATGAGCTGAAATTCATCGACGACTTTTTCGTACTGGGAGAGAATGCGTGACTGGAAGATGCGAAAGCTTTCGGTCATGTCCGGATTCAAGCTCATGTCCATGCCGGCTTCGTAGAATTTGAATTGTCCACGCGTGCCCCCGAGGAGCCGCGAGATGGCCGTCTCGATCGGTACCTTGAAGTAGAAGGCCATGTCCGGGGTGATGGCGAAACTGTAGAGCTTGCGAATCCACTCCGGCGACACGCCGCGGACCACATCGCGTGCGAAGGCGGTGTACATGTACCGGTCGGCCAGGACGATCATGCCGGCCTTGAGCGGGGGCAAAATTTCATGATACTGCCTGCTGGCGAAATCGGTGGCGTGCAACAAGCTGAACGTCGTCGGCGTCAGGCTTTTGTTCTTCTTTCCCCGTTTGGTCGTCTCTTTGACCAGCTCCGAGGAGTTCCATTCCGTGAAGAACACTCTATGGCCCTTCGACTCCAGCCACTTGTGGAGCAACTGCAGTTGCGTGCTTTTGCCGGACCCATCGATGCCTTCGACAGTGATCAGTTTCCCTGCATAGGGGTGAGGATGTCTGGCTAGAGGGGGTTGCTCGCTCATGCGGCCTCGTCTTGCGCAATGACGGAAAACTTGACGCGGCGGCGGAATACGCGTTCAAAGAGATCTGCCCGGCCTGCGGCCGCCCAGGTTTCCAACTCCGTATCGCCCGTCACGTGCACGGTGATCGTGATGGTAGCGCCTAGTTTTACGTTGAGGGTACGGACGACCGAAAAATGAGTCCGATCCAAGCCGTCGGCGATTCGAAGCAACGCGGACAGGATTCGGACGATGCGTTTGTATTTGGGTGAGAGAGCGTTAAATCCCTCATGTCTCAGTTGAGGGATTGCGCGCCGGTGGTAGCGGGCCACGTTTGCGACCACCTGAATCTCCTCGCTGGATAATCCTCCGAGGTCGCTATTGGTGATCAGATAGTAGGCGTGCTTGTGGTGCTGGCGCTCGTTGATGAGGTAGCCGACATCGTGCAGAATCGCGGCATATTCGAGCCAGGTCCGCTCGGTGGGCCCCAAGCGATGGAGGCGCGTTGTTTGGTCGAAGAGGCGCAGGGCTAAGCCGGCGACGTGGAGGCTATGGGTTTCGGGGGCGTGGCAGCGACGGGCCAGTGCCATCACATTGCGCCGCCGCACGTCGGGAGTTTCCGCTTCCGCTTTGAGCCGTTCACGGTGGCGGTGGATAAAGTCGTAGATGATGCCTTCACGAATGGCCTTGTCGCAGAGAATGAGTTCGTCTCGTCCTGACAGCTCCATCAGACGGCGAAGGACTACCGTAGCAGGAAACAGCGTATCGACGCGTTTGGGATCCAATCCTGGGATCGCCAGCCTGGCTTTGATGGTGGAGTGACGGAGGTTCTGCTCGATCTCTTTGACGTCTTTCAGAGAAATTGTAGCGAGATTGATTTGAGGGAGCGGGCGATTCGTTCGACGAAGATGCACGACTTCTGCCAAGTTGCCCGCCATGCCGGAGGTGGCGATCAGGGAATCGAATCGTTTGGTCTTGAACGAATCGAGGGCACTCTGTAACTGGGCCGTCACGGTATCTTCCAGTGAGCGGAGCATCCCCTCAGATGGTGGCGTGCGTTTGAGGAATTCATCTGCCAGTCGGATGGCACCCAGCTTCAGGCTCTTTGAGTGGAGGAGTTGGTCACGATTCCCGACCATCAGTTCGACTGATCCACCGCCGACATCCACCGAGATGGTCGGTTGTTCTGTCATGGGCACATTATTTTTGACGCCGAGGAAAATCAGCCTGGCTTCTTCAGTCCCGCTGATAACGCGGACGGTCAATCCTGTGTGCTCGGCCACGAGATCGATAAAGTCTCCTCCGTTTTTCGCCTCGCGCACAGCGCTGGTGGCGACGGCGATGATGCGATCGTAGCCCTTGTTCTTGGCGAGGGTGACGAGATTGCGAATGACGTCGAGCCCGCGTGTGATCGACTCATCGGAAAGGCGGTGGGTTGTAAAGGCGCCGTTCCCGAGTCTTGTCATGTCTTTGAAACGATCCAGGATCTTGTAGCTTGCATCCGGCTGGATTTCAGCCAACACCATATGGATGGAGTTCGTTCCGATATCGATGACCGCAATTTTTGCCATGAGATAGTGAAACCCTATCAAGCACTTATGATTGAAGCTGGGCTAGGCTAAATGAGAGGCGTTTGGCTTGTCAAGGTCGGCTCGTTTCATTGTCGGCGACATGTTAGTGGGCTGCTCTCTCATGGGCAATCGTGGTACTCTCGCCCAGCAGGTTGCTGAAAAAGTCTGCCAGCGGCGTTCTCGCTTCGCTCAGAGGCTCAACGTACCGAGGCGTACGCCTCGCCTCTTTGCTCGCTGCGGCCTTACTGGACAGCCTTTTTGAGCATCCTGCGTGCGCACAGAGTTTTTCCGCAGCATGCTATGTCTGATCGACCGACGTCCATGACTGTTGTTGTAACCGGTGCTTCGACCGGCATCGGGGCGGCCTGTGCGCTCGATTGTGTGGCTCGTGGGATGACGGTGTTTGCGGGTGTACGTGACCCACGGGCAGGGGAGACGCTTGCCGCGAAAGCCGGCCCATCACTCATTCCCATCACGCTCGACGTCACTGATGAACGGTCGATTGCGCAATCGGTTGAGGTGGTGCAACGAGTCGTGGGGGAGGCTGGGCTTGGAGGGCTTGTCAACAATGCCGGGATCGTGGTCGGGAGTCCCCTTGAAGTGATTCCGTTACCGCAATTGCGCAAACAGCTTGAGGTGAATGTGATCGGGCAGATTGCTGTGACACAGGCGTTTCTTCCGTTGCTACGCCGAGGCCGAGGTCGAATTGTCAACATGGGGTCGATTGCCGGTCGTGGGACCATTCCATTGTTGGGGCCCTATTCAGCCTCGAAGTATGCGTTGGAGGCGCTGACCGATGCGTTGAGAATGGAATTGCAGCCTTGGGGAATTCAGGTGTCGATTATTGAGCCGGGAGCGATCGCGACACCGATTTGGGAGAAATCGGCTAAAGAGGCAGAAGGTCTTGAAGCGTCGGCCAGTGAGGAGGCGAAGGCGCTCTATGCCGAGGCGGTGATTCGAATTCGTGCTGCGATTGCCGACGCTTCCCAACGGGCGATTGCGCCGGACGCGGTGGTTCGAGCGGTGCATCATGCGTTGACGGCGTCTCGTCCCCGTACTCGCTATCTCGTGGGTTCCGATGCCAAGTTGCGCGCATGGATGGTGAAATGGTTGCCGGATCGAATTCAAGACAAGTTGCTGTTGTGGGCGCTCAAATATCCGCGAGAAGGCTAGGTCTAGCGGGCGGGACGGGCGAGAAAAGCGCGACAGGCGGGACAAGGGGGAGGCGAAGTTCTGAGTTAAGAGTTCTGGGTTCTGACTTTTCTCGCGAATCTCGCCTTTCCCGCCAGTCTCGCACGGTCCAGGCTGCTGGACCGTGTGATCAACCGACCAGGTCTGGATTGAGCCGACTCATTGGCTTGATCGAGAGGGCTTTGATTTCGTTGTAGATGACCGTGCGCCCTGCCTGGCGAAGGCGCGAGAAGATTCCTTCCACAATCACCTGGTCGCCTTCACGAACTTCGACCTGACCAAGGCTGATGATTTTCAACGTGCCGGCCTGATCCTTCAAGAGAAACCCATAGGCCGGTTCACCTTGCCGATTCGTCGCAAGTTGGACGTTGGTGACTTGGCCGGTTACAACTACTTCCTGATGGTCGTACTGCTCAGGATGGGTGAGAAGCTCGGTGATTTCTAGAAGACTTGATGCATGAACGAGTAACGGTGCCGCGATGAAAGCGAGTAGGGAGAGTAGAAGAACAATGACACGTCCTGTTCGATGACGCTGATGCGATGGCAGGATGGTGGAGAATCTGGTCATAGTGTAAATGTATTATACCGTACCGGGGACAAAGCGGCAATCGGGGATGCATAATTCAGGCGAAACGGGGAAAGAAGTTTTGAGTTCTGGGTTCTAAGTTTTTGGTTCTCTCGCTCAGCACTCAGCATTTCTCTCCCAGCTTCCCACCAACTTAGAGCTCCAAACTCAGATCCCCTCGTGAGCTTTTCCGGTCCACTCCGCACTCAACACTCAGAGCTTTTTCGCGCTACCACTTGTCGGAGGGTCTTCCGCTCGCATCTTCTCCCCTCATGCTGTTCAGGATCTGCGCCTGCATCTCGCTCAATTCTTTAACTGGAGGCTGGGCAGGTGCGTCAAGCGCTCCGACTTCCACCTTGGGTGTAGCTGCCGTCCGTTTGAGCAAGTCTGAATCCACGGCTTCGGGAGAGCGGTCTATGTCGTTGAGTACCGTGGTAAGCCGCTGAAGCCCGAACAAGTTCCTGGTGATTTCTGAGTGCATGGCATTGGAGCTGGCGCCGAAGACGAGCGAGGTCCAGAATTTGACTTCAACCTCCTCGGGTAAGCTGCCCCAGACCATCGCCGTCAGTTTATCGATGAGGGCAGACTCCGTCTTTTCCAACCCGTCGAAGGTCGAGTGCGACCGCTCAATAGGCTGCATCGCGAGCACCGAAAAAGTTTCCTTCCACAAATCTAATGGCGAGGTGGTTGAGGTCGCCGCGTCGATCTGTAACGTGGTCTGGAGGGTGTGCAGATATTGTGTGAGGTGCTTCATTTTGCGGGCGGCGAGACTGCTGGCGGGAATGCCCCAGACGTGTGCGATCTCGTGATCTTGTAGTGGTGCAGAGATCGCGCTCAGGCGCTCGCGTTCCGCCAGGTTGAGCCTGGTGCGATATTTTTCCGCCATGCGGAGTTGGGTTTGGAATTCGATGCTGAGCCGTTGCTGTTGGTAGTCTTCTGCCGTGATCTCATCGGCTTCCCAACGCTGTTCCAACAGGCGAATTGCCGGTTTGGGCAGGACGGTTCTCGCCGATGCGTGTAAGGCATCAAGCGTATCGGCGCAGAGAGAAAAACGCTCGCTCAGGAGGGTGCGGGCGCGGTCAGCAAAGGCCTCCCGGAGTTGCGCGAGACTCCGCAGACTTTCGCATTGCAGCCATGTCCGCTCTCGCTTGAGCCGTACCTGTCGGCGATATTGGTCGCGCCGGTCGGTGACCACCTTAATCGATTCTTTGGTCATGGTGGTGTTGGTCGGCTTCGTCCCTGCGACGCAACGGGGGTCCGGTCGATCTGCCACGATATACAGGATTTCTTCATCCGTCACGTCGAAATACTGAAGCAGGATCAGTCGAAGCATAATTCGCCCCTGCATGGGCATAGCCTCGACGACCGATCGGATCGTTTCAACGGTGAGGGGCGAAGTGGGCGAGGCTATTGTGGTCATGAGGTCAGGCGGTTTCTATGTATTGCCGGAATGGAGCGACTCCAGATAGAGGGCGACATATTCACGAACCTCTTGAATGGTTCCACTGACAAACATGTCGCGTGGTATTTCCACGCGAGTGAGAGTGGCCGGATCAACCCCTCGCTCAACCGCATAATCTTCATCGATGTAGAGGCTCACCGACCCGTCTGGAAAGCGGACGGCGTAGAGTGCGTTATTGTCAGCCATTGAACGTGTTGAGACGCTTCTAGCAGGATGCTGAAAACGTTTATTTGGTTTCTTTGGTTTGTCTCGTTATTTGGTTGGACTCGACTAACCGGATAAACCAAATAGACCAAGCAAACCAAATGAACCAGATAGACCAGATCAGCCGCCGAGCGTGTCGAGCGTTTCCTTGAGGCTCTTGCGAATGCAGGTGAAAATCGGGGTATCGCGCAGCGTGTATCGGGAACCCTCTGTTTCGCGAAGCGCCATCACGAGATCCAGGAAGTCTTCCGGTTTATCGCTTTCAAACGCGACGACCCATTCCTGGTCATCCAACCCGAATGAGTAAGTGGTATTCAGCTTCACCGAGGGGAAGCGATGGCCGACTTCGATGTGTTCATCCATCATACCCTGCCGCGCTGCCTTAGTGAGGAGGAACCATTCGCGCGTCTTGAGGAACGGGTAGACAAAAATATACTTGCCTTTTCCTGGGACGACGGTCAGGCGCTTGCTCTCTTGATTTTCGTGGGTGTGATGATCCACATACACTGAGCGCTTGGTGATTGCGAGATAAGAGTACGGCGTGGTCAGATATTGCCCCAAGCCCGAGGCCAAGATCTTTGTGGTCATATCCTGGAATAGTTCCATCTCGTAGCTGATCCGCCAGAGCATGATGTCGCAATCGCCTCTGATTCCCACCGCAGAGTACGCTACCACGAGGACCTTGCCGGTATAGTCCTCGACTGCGCGCAAGAATTCCTGTTTTCCTTTAGTGCGCTCGCTCTCAGGGAGCCGACGCCAGGCCGGGTCGATTTTATAGAAGGCAAAGTTCACATATTGGCGTTTGGGTGCTTGCGGGGCTGGGGTTTGTTCAGGGGTGGACATCAAAACTCCTCCGTATAACGTCCTGAAAAGTAGGCGACCGTTGGTTATTGACGAGTGTGTTTGCTGTAATCGCCGATGTTCAGGCGAGAGGTACAGCGCCACTGACTTGTATCGGTGTTCACGATGGTGTTCGTGAATTATTCTGGCTCAGCAGCCGCTCGATTTTTATCACTTCGCCTTTATGGTTGTCAACTTGGAGAAGAAGGTCGGGGCCGTTCGTTGACAGGAGAAGAGTGTTCTGGTAGTGGCAAGCGTATGTCGGTCACGCAAAGTGATCAGCACGCCGCCCAGAGGCTTTGGCCGACGGGTTGGTTGAGGGAGACCGTGCTCTCTGTGGGCGTGCTTGCGTCGAGTGGTTTTGCCCCTGTGTCGGCGCATGCTATCGACGTGCATCCTACGGTGGAGGAGGTGCAGGTCGCACTCGATCAGGGCACGGAGGCCGCGCAGCGACAGAGTCCTCCGGAGACGTTTTATGTGCGATTCGGCGCAACCGACGAGCTCCATTCCAACGGGTTTTTAATCACGAAGCTCAGTGGACTGTCAGTCATGGCGACGCATATGGCTTTGCGGGGAATCCAGCCGAGTAAGACCGATGTGATGCAAATTCTGGAGGGCCAGACGATGCTAGTCAGTGTCAGCATCTTCGGGAATGCGCTCAACTTTGCGATAGACAGTTATATGGTGTTCGACCAGGGCGGAAAGACCATCAAGCCCGTGACCGTTCGCTTCGACGGGGTCGCCAGTCGCAGTGCTGCCTGGCCGGAAAGTCCGCGATTCAAAGCGAAAGTTGTCGCGTCATTCAACTATGCCGACTTCGACCCGAATGCCAAAACGACGATCACAGTCTTTCCGGCGAATGGGGGAGAGTCGAGCTTTGTCGTAGACTTTTCCCAGATCCATTAGCGGAATGCTGAAAAATTCCGCCAGCGGCGTTCTCGCCTCGAAAGCATCCTCAACGTAGTCCAGAGGCTACGCCTCAGGTGCTTTCATCGGCTGTGGCCTTGCTGGACGGTCTTTTTGAGCATCCCGCAGGAGTGTTTTCTGTTGGGCTGCATGCGCGAACCATTGAACTTTTCGTGTGGCAACATAGTTCCCTCTGAGGTGTTTATGGCTCCACGACTCGATGCAGAAATCATTGCGATCGGCACGGAACTGTTGATCGGTGGCCGATCGGATTTCAATTCTCTCTTTCTCGCCGACGAACTTGGACGGCTTGGGATCGCAGTTCGATTCAAGTCGGTTGTCGGCGATGAACGGCAGGATATCGTCACAGCGATCCACACAGCCGTAAAGCGAGCACAGGTGGTTGTCATGACCGGTGGACTCGGCCCCACCGTGGATGATTGCACGAGAGAGGCGGTGGCCTATGCGACCGGACGTCGACTCGGTCGTCGCAAGGAAGCGCTGGAAGGTATGACAGCCCGACTCTTGCAATGGGGGCGCATACCAAACCGCGCGCAGTTGCGCCAGGCCATGATTCCATCCGGCGCCACCGTCCTGAAGAATCCGATCGGTTCTGCGCCGGGATTCTGCCTGACGTGGAAGAAAGCGCTGATTGTCTCGTTGCCCGGTGTGCCACGGGAAATGGAAGAGATGATGCGGCAGGAAGTTGTGCCATTGCTGCGCGCGGCAAGCGAGTCGTCAGGCCGGCCCCAACGATCGCCGATCGTTCGCCAGGTCTTCCATACATTCGGCCTAGCGGAATCGGACGTCGATGCCAAGCTCAAAGGGCTCATTCCAAACGGAGCGCCGGTCGACCTGGGACTGCTCGCATCGCCCATGGGTGTGCTGGTTTCTCTGACGACGAAAGGAAAGCAATTTGTGTCGGAGAAGAATCGTGATCTGTTGCAAAGGCTGGCGAGCGATGTTCGCTCACGGCTCAGCAATTGGCTCTTTGCCGAGGGGCGCGACACAATGGAAGAGGTCGTCGGGCGGGAGCTGACCAAACGGGGGCTTATGCTGGCGATAGCGGAATCCTGCACCGGCGGATTGATTGGCCATCGGCTCACGCAGGTGGCTGGCTCATCTGCCTATGTGGATCGTGGTGCTGTCTGTTACAGCAATCAGGCAAAAACGGAAATGCTGGGCGTGCCAACGGAACTGATCGCCCGACATGGCGCTGTGAGTAAAGAGGTCGCTGCATCGATGGCCTGCGGCATTCGCGAGCGTGCTCACGTTTCGGTGGGGCTCAGCGTCACCGGCATCGCCGGGCCAGGCGGCGGGACCGAGACCAAGCCGGTGGGGCTGGTCTATATCGGGTTGGATGATGGAACCGGCCGACCGATCACGCGGGAATTCCGGTTTCATGGCGACCGGAATGTCATCAAACAACGCTCGTCACAAGCCGCATTGGATCTTCTTCGCCGTTGGATGCTCGATCAGGTGCCAACATGATCCGAGCATTTCTTGCCGTTGAATTGTCGCAAGAACTCGGGTCCGAGCTTGCCGTTGTCCAACAGGAGTTGAAACAGAGAGTTGAGTCCGAGAAGAAGGGGGACATACGTATCTTCTGGGTGCAGCTGGCGAAGATGCATTTGACGATCAAGTTTCTCGGCGACATGGACGAACAGGTCATCGATCCGTTGTTGGGTGCGATTGAACAGGCGGTCGGAAGTCAGCCGTCTGTGAGCGTGCCGCTTGAACGACTCGGGGCTTTTCCCAGTCCGCACAGTCCGCGTGTATTGTGGATCGGGCCGTCGGAGAATTGGGAGCAAGGAGAGGAAGGGAAGCGAGTCATTGAGATCCATGGCGAGATCGAACAAGCTTGTGAGAGCCTGGGCTTACTCCGTGAGGCAAAACCGTTCAGCCCTCATCTGACCTTGGCGAGGGTGAAGATGGGAGAGCGGCATATTGGAGTTGCATTGGCAACGAGCGGAGTGCTTGATCAGCCGCTTTCAGTGGGCTCGCTGGCGGCGGAGTCGGTCGTGCTGGTGAAGAGTGAATTGAAACCGACCGGTTCGATCTATACAAGACTGTGGGCGGCACGGTTGAGGGACTCTTAATTTGAGCGACTCAAAGGGCTACGCGGAAGACTTCCTCGATGGTCGTTTCACCCATGAACGCCTTAGCCAGGCCATCCTGAAACATCGTTTTCATGCCTTTTCCGATCGCTGTCGAGCGGATAAACGATGCGGCCTTCCGCTGCATGATCAAATCTCGAATTTCCTCATCGACTTCGAAGATCTCAAACAGACCGACCCGGCCGATGAAACCGCTTCCCTGGCATTGGGCACAGCCTTTCCCTTTGTAGAACCTGACCCCTGCCAGCCCGTCGTGCGTTTTTCGTAAGACTCCTTGCCGCTGCAACACTGCAATCGTTTCGGAGAAGTCGGGCCGAGATTGGATGGATTCGAGAACTCTGGCGCTGGGAGGTACGCTTTCACGGCAGTTTTTACAGGTCCTGCGGACGAGTCGCTGAGCCACCACGAGGGTCAGCGACGACGACAGAAGATACGGCTCCACTCCGATGTCGAGCAATCGAGGAATGCTCCCGGTAGAATCGTTCGTGTGAAGCGTGGATAGGAGGAGCCGTCCAACCAAGGCGGCCTGCACGGCGATTTCGGCCGTTTCTTTATCGCGGATCTCTCCGACCATGATGACGTCGGGATCTTGGCGGAGCAACGCTTTCAGGCCTGTGGAAAACTGGACACCTGCTTGATGATTCACTTGGGTTTGGTTGACCCTTGGAATTGAGTATTCGACGGGTTCTTCAATGGTGGAGATATTGACGATGTTTTGGCGCTCCGTTCCGATCCGCATGAGCATGGCATAGAGCGTCGTGGACTTGCCCGACCCGGTCGGCCCGGTGATCAGGATCATCCCAAATGGTTTCATGACATTCCGAAGAATAATTTGATAATCGTGGGGCACGAGTCCCAGATCCTCCAAGTCGATGATGACATTGTCTTTTGACAGGATTCGGAGGACGATTTTTTCTCCCCACTGTGTGGGAATTGATGCGACACGGAGATCTATTTTAAAGCCGTCGAGGTTGGCTTCGAATCGACCGTCCTGCGGGGTGCGCCGTTCGTCAATGCGCATACCCGATAGAATTTTGATCCGTGAGACCAGCGGGAGCTGAAGCGCCGGCGTAAGGCTGAAGACTTCGCGCATCACCCCGTCGACACGGTAACGGACGACGGTTTCAAGTTCGAATGGTTCGATGTGGATATCGGACGCTCGTGTGACAGCCGCGTAGAGGAGCAGGCGTTGGACCGCGTCCACGATCGTCGATTCGTTCCCGTCATGCTGTTTTGCCGACGTGAGTTCGGTTGTTTTATTCGTGGTCGCTCGGTCTAAGATCTCCCGCAATTCTTTCTTGTACAACAGTTGCGCTCGTCTAATAGAGGCTTCCGTTGCGAGGAACGGACTGACGCGCAGCCCCGTCGTGTGCTCAATCTCGCTCAGGACTTTTCGTTCGCGAGGGTCTGCCATGGCGACGTGCAGGTGGTCGCCATCGCGGTCGAATGGAAGGAGAATATGTTTACGCGAGAAGGCTTCCTGTATCGTCCCGATGACGTCCCCCTTCACGTGGCCGATTGTCAGGTCGACGAATTTGACGTTCCAGCTACGAGCAAGTTGGTCCAGCAAGAATGCTTGTGGGATGCGGCCTTGCTCGACCAGCGTATGGATGAGGGGAGTTCTGAGCCGTTGGGCCAGGGCGCTCGCTCTATTAAAGTCGGCTTGCTCGATCACCCCGAGTTCTTCCACCAGCAGGGCTTGAAGTTCCTCGTTGCTGACCTTCAGCTCTGGCATGGCGCTTGTCCTTTGGCGAGGGTACTCTCAACTTGCTTCACAAGCTCGCTCATCGAGAAGGTGGTCTTATTGAAGTAGGCGACGGCTCCGAGGTCCAATGCCTCCTGCTTATCTTGTTCTTGAGTCAGACTACTCAATACGATCACGGGGATGGCTGATGTGAGGGGGTCCTGTTTCAACGTTTGGAGAACGTCGAATCCTTGGAGCTTCGGCATGATTAGATCGAGGACGATCATATCAGGCCGTTCAGATCGGATAAGTTGAAGGGCTTCTTCCCCGTCGGATGCGGTGGCCACGTCGTATCCCTGTCGACGGAGGGTTGTTTCCGCCACTTTTCGGAACATCCGGTCATCGTCTGCGACTACAATTCTCGTCATGTATTCATCCCATCTGCGATGCGTGCGCGTTCGCCTGGCCGTTCTTCGTCATCAGTTCATTCCTCGCCAGTCCGCCCCCATCAAGCAATTCATGACGCGGGCGAATTCAAGCTGCAATTGCGGGAGGAGGACTGAAGTGTTCGCCACGTCTCCGGCCTTGCCCAGGCCTTCCATCTCAGCCGCACGCTCCTGAGCCAGTCTGGCGCCAAAGCACGCAACCATTCCTTTCAAGCTGTGCGCGGATTGCTTGACCCGAATCGCATTGCCTTCGATCACTGCCTGCTCTAGCTCATGCAGTCGTCGGGGGCAGTCTTCGAGAAAAATCTCGACGAGTTCGGTGAGCAGTGTTTGGTCTCCATCGACCCAGAGAAGAGCCGCCGAATAATCCACTGGTGGGTTGATCCCGGCGGACTGTTCCTGATTGACGTTCATCGGGGGGCCGGCCTTTCCATGATAGACCACACATCGATCACGCCATGCTGAATCGCACCGGAACCGATCCGATCAGACGAATGACGCATGGCACTGCCTTCTCGTTATCGGCAACAATTCAAATTACTGTAGGGAAGCCGGGCGGAATAGATTGGATTGCAAAATGAATTTGACTGGCGGACGATCTCTCAGTGCTGCGGCGGTTGTTCTCGCATGGTCAGGCAGAAGACTTCGGTCAATGCGGGATCGAAGGCGTCGTCGGCTTGTTGCTCGATCTATTGCAGGGCTTTATTATTGCGGAGAGATGTCCGCTCGGGTCTTTCGGCGGTCAGTTCGTCATTACGCACCCGCTACCCGCCTTTGCCGTGGCAGCATTGTCGATATGAACACCCTGATGGACTGAGTAGGGGAGGCCTAAACCGTCCCCGGTTCGATCATGCCGCGCTTCACGTCGCGCAGCAGTCGTTCGACAATCAGCCGCATGAAGAAGAAGCCCAGCTTCGGGTTCTGGTAGTACAGGCGGTATATCTGTTCGTCGGTCATCTGGTACAGCTCGCAGTCGGTGTCGCACACCACCGTCAGCGTGCGCACTTTCTCGGGCGAGAACAGGCCAATCTCCCCGATCAGTTCGCCTGGGCCAATGCAGTGGTCGATGCCCTGCAGCTTTAGCTTCCCGCTGGCCACGTACACAATCTCGTCGGCCACGTCGCCCTTGCGGAACAGCACCTCGCCGGCCTTATGCTTGCGCAGGTGCATGTGCGGCAGGAGCCATTCGGACACCGGCGATTCCAGGGTGGCTTGCTCGACCTGCTTAGTCAGCCTGATGATTTCTACTAACCGCTTGGCATTAATCGGCAACAGGATCGAGTTCAGAATAAATTCCGGCAATACGATCAACTCAGTGATGTCGAAGTGCGTGTGTAGCACACTGAAGAGCAGGAGGAGGGCGCTGCTGGCCAGCGCCAACACCCTCAGGGGCACCATATTTTTCATATAGTGACTGGCGAGATAGAACACTCCGCCCAGCATGCCGATGGCGGTGGTGATGTCAAAATGCATGGAGCCTGGTTCCTTCTGATATTGCGCGAGCGATCTATGCGGCAGCCCCTGCCTCTAACAATGGGCTCGTCAAGGACTGTATGAAGGACTGTATGTTTGAAGACTCGTTTGTGGGCATTGTCGTGGACAAATCATAGGGCTGCGAAAGTGTCGCTGGTTGCGTGCTATTAGATCGCATGCTGCGCCGCACAGCTCCAGCACCATCGCACACCAGCCAGCGTCACGAAGAACGAAGGTAAGTGGAGTCACGCCATTGAATCACATGGTCATCTGAACATCCCCGGATGGACTTCTATTTCCACACGAGTGATTTTTTCGGCTGAGATATTCAGCAGACGCGCATGTTCGAGCAGGGATTCCGGGTTTGGAGCTTCATATTCACAGTAGGTTTTGCCCTCGGATTCGGAAATATAGCTCTTAATCCATACCACCCCCGGAATTCCATCGGCAACCTGTATTGAGCGCCGTGCCAATTGTTGCATTTCTTCCTGTGACATCTTCGGTAATGTTCTTTCTATAATGTACCTAGGCATAATGGCTCCAATCATGAAACTGAGGTGAGTTCTATGACGGCTATTTTATCCTCTAGATTAAGACAGGCCTGTCCCAATTCCTGATCATCATATGTTGACGCGATTTCGTGGGCCTGGCTCACGAACCATCTGCCCTCCTGAGTTTGCTTCTGACGGACATAGATGAGCGCGATATAGTACGTCATCCAACCTTGACCCACCAGGTCCCCGATATCACGCCGAATTGTGAGGGATTGCTGATAGGCATTGATGGCCTCCGTCAGCTGATCTCGATCAGCATGAAGGTGCCCCATCACGGCTAAAGCCTGGCCTTCATGTAGACGCTCGTTCGTCTCTCGGTGAATAGCAAGTGCGCGGTCAAGTGTGGTGATCGCCTCATCGAATCGACTCATGGATCGAAGTGTGACAGCGATACTGTTTAGAATGAACCCAACTTTACGGTCGTCTTCAAGGTCACGATACACTGCGAGCGCCTCTTCATAATGGCTTAGCGCATTGTCATAATGCTGACGTTCCCAATCGATGATGGCCATGCTGTTGAGGAATCGTCCCACATCCTCACGTTTTTTAAGCTTGGTGGCCAGCCGGTACGCTTCCTGTAGATGTGAAAGGGCGCCTGCGTTGTCTCGTCCACCAAGTCGAATGTTTCGAGCCATTCCTTCCACAGCGTTCAGTTGCCGCGGTAGATCGTTCAGTCGCTGGGCAAGCTTGCGGGCCTGGGCCCATGCCTTGACGGCCTCATTCCATCGGTCCTGATATCGTTCGTAAATACTCGCGACGATCTGCCATGAAATCGCTTCATTGGCCAAGTCGCCGAGATCTCCCAAGATGGCAATGCTTTCCAGTACATAGGGCAGTGCCTCGTTCGCTTGATTCCTCAGCAGGAGGATATCGGCAAGGCCCCTCAAACCATTCACGCATCCTTGCGGATATGTAATCCGCCTCGAGATGTCAATAACCTGCTGGTAATAGTGCAGGCTTTCATCGAGCCGCTCTTGTTTTTGGTACATGCTCGCTATGCATCCGAGGACCAGTGTCTGGTTGATATAGAGGCGATGGTCAATACAAGGACGCAGGGCCTCTTCGTAATATTTGAGTGCTTCATCATACTGGGAAAGTTTGCTATGAATGTTGCCAATATTATAGAAAATGGTCATTCGATGAAAAGGATCGCTCGCCGCGTCTAAGGCGAGCGCTTCTGTCAACTTCGCCAACGCCCCTTCCATGTCGTCAAGACTTTGCAGCACCGCCGCCAAATTGGTGAGGTCGTGAACAATGCTTTTGCCGTCCCCGTGTTTCTGATCGATCGCCAGCGCGCGCTCGTTACAAGCTAATGCCTCCCGACTACGTCCTTGGTGCCATCGGAGAAAACTAAGGCTCCGCAGGGCATTACTTTCTCCGGCTTCATCCGCCATCTCCCGACGCAATGCGAGTGAGCTTTCCAAGGCGTCTTCAGCATCAAGATATTTGCCCATTTGGGTCAACAGATCGCCTTGCCGCAGCTGAACGGCGGCAAGACGGCTTACGTCCTCTTCCTGCACGAGAATGGCAAATATGTCTTCAATGACGGCCTGCTGGCGATCCCTCGCACCCAGGGTGTCGTACAACCGCTCTTTCACGAGAAGAATATCTACCAGGGAGTGTTGGCGAGGACGACTCAGGGGAAGCCGACGCAGAGCGTCGATGACTTCATCAAGGATCGCCACCGCTTCCTGAAATTGACTCAGTCGCTGTGCCGTGTCCGCCACCGATTGGCCATAAGAGACCATCTTCTCCCATTCCTCGGCAACACGGACATGGTGGTAGAGAGTTTGGATATGTTCTGTTATACGGCCCTCAAAGACGCGTTCCATTGTCTGCGCGACCGAACGGTGGAGCATCCGTCTTCTTTTCAACAACAATGTTTCGTACGTCACTTGCTGAGTTAGCACGTGCTTAAACAAGTACGTCGACTCCTCCTGCGGGGAAATCATATCGATAGCTATGAGCGATGCAAGCACGTCCTGGAGACTGGTTCGCCCTTTATAGAGTGGCTCGAGAAGTGAAAGTGTAAAGGACCGGCCAATAACTGATGCAATTCCCAAAACTTCTTTCCAGTCGGGGTGCAGGCGATCCAACCGGCTTTGAATAAGCCCTTGTACCGTCGCGGGCAAGTGACTTGCCGAAAATGGTTGGGTGAGCACGGCCGCTTCACCCTGTGTCACAACGATTCCTTCTTCCACGAGCGAATGACTGGCTTCTTCGATAAATAATGGATTCCCTCCGGTTCGTTCATACAGCCGGTCGGCGAGGCCGACCGGCAGTTCTCGGACCGCCAATGTGGCTGCGAGCAAACGTCCAGTTTGCGAGATGTCGAGGGGCGGTAAATTCAGAATGGTATCAGGACCGCGCGGTCCCCATCCGTTAACCACATACTCGGAACGGTGCGTCAACCCGACCATGAGGGCCCAACCGCTCATTTCCGTGAGCAGATGCTGAAGGACGGCATTGGAAGCCTCATCGCTCCAATGCCAATCCTCAAGGAGCAACACAGTCGGTGCCTTGTCTGCTTTACGCAGGAAGAGCTGAACCAGCGCCTCTCGAATGAGATGTTTCAGTTCAGTGGCTTGCATGTGAGCAAGCATCGGATCGGTGCGTAACGAGAGGAGATGAAGATAGATGGACAGATATTCCTGAAGAGCTGGGTGGATGGCCCTGAGCGTGGCATCCGCTGTGTCGACCACCGTGTGACGGCTGTGATCGGCAGTGATTCCTAACTCTCGTCGAAGCACATCAAGGAAGGGATGGTACGACGTACTGGTCGCATCCGCCTGACAGCCACCCTGAAGAACGACGACAGCTGTAGGTCTAATTTCGCGTGTGAATTCATACAAGAGGCGGCTTTTCCCGATGCCCGCCTCCCCGACGACGACGACAAATTGGTCGATACCCTGTCGTGTTTTCTCAAAGGCATGTGTCAGTTGATCTAATTCGAGCGCCCGTGCCGTATATTCCGTCAGTCCTCGTTTTTGTGAGGCTTCAAAACGGGAATGGATTGCGATTTCGGCTGTGACGGAATAGCTTTTTACCGGGGTGGCTCTACCTTTTACCTCTATCTCGCCCCAGAAATCAGCATGGAAATAGGGTGCAATCAATTTGTAGGTGACGTCGCTTAGGAGAATCACGTCACGGGGTGATGCCGCTTTTAATCGAACGGCGGTAATGATCGTATCGCCAGTAATCCCGTAAATACCATCCCGCGAATCATGGACGTTCGTGACGATCAAACCCGTATGAATCCCCGTATGCATCGCGAGTGACTCGCCGATGGAAGCGTCGACTTCCGCGTTCAGCTGGCGTGCAGCGGCATGGAGATCGAACGCGGATCGGACTGCGCGGACGGGGTCGTCTTCATGAGCTGCATCGACGCCGAACAGCGCCAAGACTTCATCTCCGACAAACTGATTAACAATGCCGCCGTGTGCTTCAACGATCTCAATTGCCATGTGCTTGAGCCGGAGCATGACGGCTTCAACCTCTTCAGGATCCAGATGCTGATTTAACGCGGTGAACCCAGACAGGTCCGAGAAAAGCACTGTGGCAAGCCGGCGCTCACCCTGCTCGGCCACGGGGCCTCTATCAGGGACTATGGCTCGTACAGGAGTTCCGCAACTACTGCAGAATTTCGCTTTTTCAGGAAGCTGTTCACGACAACGCGGGCAAGAAAAAGAGAGGTTGGTACCCGGAAGTGTCATTGCTTTAGACCTTAACATTCATCCTGTTAGATCGTGAGCGTGTGGTCCTCCTCAAGGACCGTTAAACCGGGGATATGCAATTCACGAAGTTCACGCAAGATCTCCTCTTTGTATGCCGGCTTCATGTGGTAGGCATACACCAATATATCGTCGCGATCGAGTTTTCTGAATTCCTGAGCGAATAAATCCGGTGTGAGATGTTTGCTCATGCGGGCGAGTTCAAGCATAGAATTTGGAAAGGAACATTCGATAAAGGCGGCTTTGAGCTGAGGGACGTGTTTCGCTTCGCGCCACAGTTCATCAGTGGAATAGGTGTCTCCACTATAGACAAACGCAGAGGAACGGTCTTGCACAATAAATCCTGTTGTTGGAACGGTGTGATTCACGGGGATAGGAGTGATGTCGACTCCGGAGAACGAACACATACTTCCGGGTTTCAGATATGACGAAGTAAATGCAGGACGTTCCGGTGTGGGTATGCTGAAAAAGTCTGGATATACATCCGTATTGAAAATGTGACGGCGCAGTCCCTGAATCACTTCAGGGAGACCAGCCACAACAATCGAGGTATCGATCTGTTCGCTCAGATTGTCGGCTAACATGGGCAGCCCTTTAATATGATCGAAATGAAGGTGTGAAAGAATAATGTGGCGGATCTGCTTCTGCTCGTTCAACGAGAGCTTGGTTGCCACAGTTCCGGCGTCAAGAAGAAGAGTCCCGTTCAGTAAGAAGCCGCACGTGTTGCAGGTATGCGGCCCGGTTGCACGTTGCAGAAGCGCATCAGAGCCATAACAACCGAGAATTCGAATATTCACCCTGTAGGCTCCACTTTGCTGAGAGGACGAAACACAACTGCATTATGCAGTACGTGTAATGGTTCTCCGGTCTCTCTCGCAGCCATGTATCCATCCGTGCCGAGTACTGTTTCTCACAGGAAAGGCTCATACTTCAACAAGTTATAATGTACTGGGTCACGGGATCTGAGTGAATAGACTCAAACGAGGGGGGCGTCTATTTGAGGGGGTAGCCTCGCTGTCTGCAGGAAAACTATAATGACCCCATGGAACCTCGATAGCCCGCATATCTGAAAAGGCAGCAGAACATCTCTCGATATAGTCGAGCAAGACTCGCGGAACGGGCGAGAGAGGTTGATATGGTTCGTCGGGCCTATCTGGTCGATTCTCCTTCGCCGAATACCCCGTAGCTCGCTACGGAGATGAAGGCGAGGAGAACCTTCCGTAGCCTTGGCGAAGGGGGTGGTGGCTTCGGAGAATTTCACAAGATACCCCGCAGCTTGCTGCGGGGAGCTTCTTTGGTTTTTCACAGCTGATACTGAGAGGCCGAGCATGTCGATGGGGAAAGTGTTTATTATTGATGACGAAGAGCATGTCAGAAAAACGGTCGGCCTCGTGCTGAAACAAGGTGGCTACGAAGTTCTTGAAGCAGCTGATGGTGAAGAAGCTATTGCCGCGATCCAATCCTGTCCCGCCGGTTTCCCGGTCCGTGCAATCATCTGCGACATTACCTTGCCAAAGGTGAACGGAAATGACCTTATCGCATTCATCCGGGCCAAGCTTCCGTCCGTGCCCGTCATTGTGCTGACTGGACACCCTGATGTCCAGTCAGCTGCTTCTCTGTTCAAGCTGGGTGTGGTGGACTATCTCATCAAGCCGGCCCAGGCACAAACGCTGCTGGATGCAGTCAGGCGGGCTATCGGAGAACAAGCGGTGCTTGAGTAGTACTCCGGCGTCAAGATACCCGTGAAGCGTATCTCGACCTCGCTCGAGGTCGAGCCTGAGTAGGGTTGAAGGCTCGACAGGCTCGGGACGCCCTGAGCACGCCGAAGGGCGTCGTTCGTTTCCGGATTCGTACGTTTCACGCTTCACGAACGCCGAGACCCCCGCATGTTAGGAGCGTGTCGACTCTCCCGGCGTGTGAGGTAGCTGGATGTGTATCTTCGTTCCAGCTCCAAGTTCACTTTCAACCCAGATTCTCCCCCCATGAGCCTCGACCACGTCCTTTACGATTTTCGTGCCGAGTCCTGTTCCGCCTGGCTTGGTGCTTATGGCGTGTTTGGTGAAGAGCCGATCTCTCACGTCCGGCGGCATCCCACCACCCGTATCGATGATCGAAACCACGATCTTGTTTTCAGCGGTCGGGGGTTGTCCACACACGGTCACCGAGCCGCCTGCAGGCACTTCGGAGATCGCGTTGTTGATCAAATTAAAGAAGGCAGTATAGAGGCGCCGCTGGTCTGCCACGATCAACGGGAGTAATTCCAAGTTCTCGGTCAGCAGTCGGACATGTTTTTTCTGGGCAAGAATCCCCAGAGAGCGAAACACGTTGCTGACGATGTCGGCCACTTCGCATGCGGAAAAATCAAGCGAGGTGCTGGCTTCTTTGACTGCATCGGCGATTTCCGCCACGCGATCGTGAATCCGGTGCGCGTCGTCCTTGAGCATAGCAATCACTTCATCGCAGAGTTCGCGACTCGCCTTCGCCCGTTTGATCTCACTGTTGGGTATGTAATTCTGCAGCTCGTTGATCTCGGCCTGTAAAATTCCTGTGCCACAGACGATCGGCATGAGGAGATTTTTGATGTCGTGGGCAATGTCGCCCATCAACTGCGCCACCTCGGCAAGCTTGGCAGCTTCCACCAAGCGTGTATGTTCAATTGCTGCAGCGGCGAGTGCAGAGATAATGGTGAGAATGGCTAGATCGTCTGGACCGAGGACTCCCTCCCCGCGTTTGTTCATGACCTGTATGACGCCGATGGGGTCACCCTCCCAACGCTTGAGAGGAATGGTAATCATGTCGCGGGTAATGGCGCCGGTCGCTTCATCGACTTTCTTGAAATGACGGGCATCAGTCTGTGCGTCAGGGACGATTTCAGGCACGCCCGTCCTATAGACCGTTCCGGCAATGCCCTCATACCAGGGTACTGCTGTGCCCGGTGGCACGGGTTTTCGACCGATGGAGTGATAAAATACGAGGGTCCGCTTGTCGGTGTCGGCCAGCAGCACAGAGCCATTTTCCGCATTCACGACATCCAGTGCGATTTGAAGCGATTGTTCCAGCAGGTCTTGGAGTTTGATGTGTTGAGAGAAGACTTCCGACATTCGCCGCGCAGCGGCAAGCGCTAACTCGCGTCTGGCAAGGAGCTGCATAAGCGCTTCGTGCGATTCGGGTTGGGGTAATGGCCGGGATGCGGTGTCGGAGAGTCGTCGAGTCGTCATGTCGATCCGTTTCCCGTGCGAGTTCGAGCGGCGGCCTTATGCTCCTCACCAGCCTGCGGGAACTCAGAGCCCTTCGGCAAAACCGCCGATCAGTTTGTGACTGTGGCCGTCTGGCACTGCGCTATATGGTCGAATAGTATCTCCCTTCAGTATCACAAATTTTAAGTCCCCCAAGCTAGGTATCCCCTCATCTGAGGGGATAGGCATTGATCTTGATCGCGTGCTACGTGATACCTTGATAAGAGGAAGGGCGACAAGGGCTTAACCTGGGGAAGGAGATCGAGGCTATGAGTAAAGGGAGAGTGTTGGTCGTGGACGATGAGGCGGATGTGAGAAAATCCGTGCATCTCATTTTATCGAAGGCAGGGTTCGATGTGGACGAAGCCGAAGATCCAGAAGCGGGAGCTGCCTTGGTAAAATCGGGAGCGAATAAGCTCCCCTTGAACGCGATTATTACCGATCTCAATATGCCAAAGATAAACGAGGTCATCGTGGTCCCATATTTTCGTTCCCAGTTCCCGTCTTGCCCGATCGTTGTGCTGAGCGGATCAAAAATGATGGATAGATCCGCCAGACTCTTTAAGGACGCCGGCGTAGAATTCCTCGCCAAACCGATCGATCGAGAGCAGTTGTTGGGTGCAGTGAACAGGGCCGTCAACAAGGGCGGATGATGTAAGGTTGAGGCTGGCGAAGAAGTTCTGAGTTCTGAAGTCCTCAGTTCTGAGTTGGGCGGTTCGGAGTTGTTCGGAACTAACTCAGAACTCAAAACTTCGTGTTCCGCCTGTCGCACACCGCTTGCTTGTCTCGCTGACGTTTCACGAATGACGCGTCACATGTACTAAGAATGTCCGGTTGTGGGGTCGAGGGGAAACCGGAGATGGAACGTCGTCCCCCTATTAGGCTCGCTTTCCACCCAGATCTTCCCTTTGTGTGTGTCCACCACGTCTTTCACGATCTTTGTTCCCAGCCCAGTGCCGCCTTTCTTGGTGCTGACCGCATTGGCTGAGAAGAGGCGGTCTCGAATCTCAGGAGACATCCCGCGCCCTGTGTCTGCCACAGCGAGTGCAATACTCCCTGTGTCCTGATCGAGATGCCCTCGCACCGTGATCGAGCCTCCTGGTGGCGTTTCCGGAATAGCGTTATTGATGAGATTGTACAACGCGTTGTAGAGCCTCCGTTCGTCGGCGTGGAATTCCGGCAGCGATTCAAGGCCGTCGGTTCGCAAGGTAATCTTCTTGTCCCGGGCCAGGCCCTGCAGGGTGTGAAACACTTCAAGGACGACTGGGCCGACCGAGCAGCTCGTAAAATCGGGAGGCGCACTCAGCCCTTTGACGCAGTCGGCCATTTCTTTGACACGATCATGCAGCCGCCGGATGCCGTTCTGCGCCATTTCACCGGCTTCATCGCAGATGTCCTTGTCGACCTTCTTCTTGCTCAATTCAGCACGGCTCATCCCGCCGAACAGCTCGTTGACCTCCTCTCGCAGTAGCTCCACTCCTGTGTGCACCGGGGTAAGGAGGTTCTTCATGTCATGACCGATGTCGCCGAGCAGCGTCACCATTTCAGCTTTCTTGGCGTCGTCGAAGTGCTTTGCCTGTTGAATCGCCAGCGCGGCAAAGGCGGAAATGATCGTGAGGAGTCCGAGGTCGTGGTTCGTCAGTGGCCCCACTCGTTTGTTGAGCACGTTCAGCACACCGATCGGTTCCCCTCCCCAGCGGCGAAGGGGAACGGCAATCATGTCGTGGGTGACAAAGCCGGTAGCCTGGTCGATCTGGTGAAGATGGCCGGCGTCTTGGTTGACTTGGTTGGTAATTCGGGGCTTTCCCGACTGGAAGACCGATCCGGAGATACCCTTATCCCAGGGAATGGCAGTTCCCCGGGAGACTGGTTTGTCGCCGATCGAATACCGAAAGATCAGCTCTTCTTTCTCCGGGTCTGCGAGCAGAATGGACCCAGCTTCGGCGCCCACCTCCTCAAGGGCGATGCGAAGCGTCGTTTCCACGAGCTCATCCAGATCAATCGACTGAAACAACGCCTGGCTGATGCGTTCGACCGCCTCCAGCTGCGTCTTATAGTGGAGAAGTTCTAATGGGTCAGGTTGGCTCAATTGCGCGAGGTTGGTGCTCGGCTGGCTTTTCGCGTCAGGGGAGGGTGGCTGCGTCATCACCGAGGTCCTTACTAGCAGGATGCTGAAAAGTCCGCCAGCGGCGTTCTCTCCGCGCTGAGAGGCTCAACGTTGAAAGGCACCCCTCGGACACTGAAGGGGCTTATCCGTTCGCTAATATTCATTGCAAGGGCGAACGGTTACACGAAGTGCGGTCCGTACCTCCTCGCCTCTTCGCTCGCTGCGGCCTTGCTGGACGGCCCTTTTGAGCATCCTGCGTGGTGTGCTCACAGAGTTTTTCCACAGTGGGCTAGAGGTCGAGAGGGCAAGGATCGCATCTCGGGCAATCCTATAGCGGCTTTTAAGGATTTGCGGTATCCCCTCATTTGAGGGGGCCTCATCTGTGGGGATTGTCAGAGAAGAACAATGAGCATACACACAAGCGCAAGAAAAGGAAGAGATAGGTATGGCTTTGCGCGGAACGATTTTTTCACCTGGGAGGTCCCTATGAAGTATCTACGGTGGGTTGGGCTTGTGCCGAGTCTGCTGATTGGAGGATTGATCGCAGCGCCGGTGGATTCGGAAGCCGCGAGTATCACAATCCAGTCGGGTACTGGATCCCCTGTTGTATATGGAGGTTCTTTCCCTATTCCTGTGTCGAGCACCAGTTCCTGCTCTTCGACTGAGACGACGGCGGGTTATACACGCTGCTTTGCGCTCACGCCCGGGACCTATGCAGGGGTGGCAGTTGCAGGTGCACCGACCGCCAAAGTCTTGATCGCAGACACCACAGGCGCTGGAGCTAAGCTGGATCTGATCACGTTAAGCGGGGTAAAATTCACACCGGGTGTTAACAAGACAGTAAAAGTGATCCTTACTCACACGTTAAATACCGCCCCGAATCCAGCGGGGACCTATTCCTATGCCCTGCGGCTCGGAGGCTATTTCCAGGCGGGAGATGGGGCCAATCTCAACAATTTTGTGAAACTGTCGGGAGTCGGCAATTTTGGTGGAACGCAAACGGCCGTGTCGATTGGAAACCCTGTAAGCGCGACGATCGGCACCCCGGACGGCACAGCGAAAAGCTTCTCACTCCAACAGACGCCGACCTATCCATCGTCTAGCTGCAACACGGGGTCGGGCTGTAGCCCCACCATCACGGAAACGGTGACCTTCGTCGTGATTGGTCCGGACGCCGTGGTTTTTACCAATAGTGCCGATGGAGCTGGATCGGGCTGTAATCTGAACCCGCAAGGGCCTCCGGGCGGTCATCCTGCCCGCCCCTGTCGCGGCAATCAGAATAGTGTCGAGAATGAAATCAGTGCTTTTTTTGCCCAACAAGATAACGCCGATACGCTGGCCTTTACGGCGGCTGGTGCGACACCATTTACGCCATGTATAATAAACTGTACACCCGACCCAGACCTAACCGTCCCTGGCACGATCACGATCAACAAGAGTATCTGTGATTATTACTGTTCTGAGCAGAACCAGGAAACGTTCAACTTTATTATCAACGGGCCTACCAGCACGACGGCCACGGTCACGACTGATTCTACCGGAAATGGGTCATTTACGGTGGGAGGGTTGAGCCCTGGGTCCTACACAGTATCGGAGATAGCGAGAGTTGATTGGAGGCTAACAACCGATAGCAACACGTGCGGGCAAGGAACGAGTGTTGAAGTCTTGGAGGGTGGTAACGGTGTGTGTACCTTTGTGAACCGTTTCCACGGCGATTGAAGACGTGTTCCCGGTGAGACCTGCGGGGTCATAAGATAGCCTAATGCCCCTTCGCTCTCTGCCGAAGGGGCATGGCTCAGCTTCACAAAAGTTGGAAATCCCCATGCAGGGGAGCAGCGGATGCTGCTCCCCTCTGTCACGAACGTGAGATAGAAATGGATGAGCGCATCGCGCGATCGCACCGTCCTGATTGTAAGGGGCAGCTCTTCCTGAGGGCTCTCGTCCTCAGCCTCGTGCTATTCCTGATCGCGCCGCCTGCTGGTAGTCTCGCGCAGGTGGCGGTGACAAACATCGAGGCCACCACGGGCACTTCTCTCGATCTCGGCACCCATGTCGACCAGGTTGATATCACCACGCAAATCACAGGCGGGACCAGGCCGGGAGGCGGCACCAACCTGTTTCATAGTTTTGACACCTTCAAGCTCGGCACGAACGACGTCGCCCACTTCATGAACAACATGCAACTTCAGACTACGAATATCATTGCTCGTGTCATCGGAGGAGAACGGTCGACGATTGACGGGGTCTTGCGGACGAACAATCCTCTCGATGCGGCTGATCCCATGAACTTCGGCGCAGCCAATTTGTGGCTCGTCAATCCGTCTGGACTGTTGCTGGGACCCAATGCGCATGTCGAGGTGGGAGGGTCGGTGAGCATGAGCACGGCCAACTATCTGCGATTCGATGGCACGGCAACACTTTTTGACATGCTCTCCTCTCCAGCCTCGTTAGGCCTGCTTGATGTCGCCCCCGTGGTGGCCTTTGGATTCACAAGTTCGGAGCCACCTTCGTCCATCATAGTCCAGGGCAGTATGCTCCAAGTTCCGGAAGGGCGGACGTTGTCGTTGGTAGGCGGAGACATTACCATCCAGGCAAGCACGCTCGAGGACGGTACGACCCAAGCCGCCAGTCTTCGCGCACCGGGCGGCCAACTGAATTTGGTGTCTGTGGCCTCGCCTGGCGAGGTGATCGTCCCGAGATTCCAAACCGGTCCGAATATCGATGGGGCGTCGTTCACCGGGCTGGGGACGGTGACGATCAAAGAAGGCGCAATTTTGGACGTGAGCGGCCAGCTTGGGGCTGACGTTGATGGGAATCCCATCGGCGGGAACAGCGGGACTGTGTTAGTGCGCAGCGGTCAGTTGGTCATGGATGCTTCGTTCGTTCAAGGCAATACTGTAGGGGTGGTGGATGGCGAGCGTGCAGCCGTCGACATTCAGGTTTCGCAGAACGTCGCGCTGACCAAGGGTGCCGCGATCTCCGTGGCGACCTCCGGACGGGGACGGGCAGGGGATGTGCGTCTCACCGCCGATAGCCTGACGATCGAGAGCGGGTCTGGAATTACTACGGAGACGGTCTTAGCTGATGGCGTGGGAGGGGATCTTTCCCTGAATGTGAGGATAGTGAATCTCCGGGACGGGTCTTCGATCCGGAGCACCAATCTTAACTTCGGAACCGATCTGGATGGTGATGGGGTGCTGGATGTCGTCGGTGTGGGTGGGAATGTGACGATCCAGGGAACCCAAGGGGCGAGCGCGGCAGACGTAGTGACTCTTTCAGGCGGCAGTCGGGTGGTGAGCGAAACGATCGACCAGGGGGATGGTGGACGGATTTCCATCGCGGCCAAATCCTTGGACCTGTCAGGTCATGATACCAACGATGTGGCCTCGGCCATCACCTCGTCAACCACTGGGGTGGGCCTTGGAGGCAATGTCCTGCTCGCGGTCCAGCAGTTACGCCTGACTGATGGTGCAACTGTCACAAGTAACACCGCTGGCAGGACTGTGACGGTGCAAGGACTGGAAGGGGTGGGTAGCAAAGCGGACTCTATCTTCCTCTCAGGTCCGAATAGCGGCATTATTTTCAACATATTCGGCGATGCTCTGCTTGGCGATATTGCACTGCATGCCAAGACGATCAGCCTGACGGATGAGGCTGTGATCCAAGCCGGTACTTCGGACATCCCAGGGACGGCGGGGAATGTGACCATCGATGCGGACTCGATCGATATCTTCGGTGGGAGTCGCATCTCGAGCCAGGCGTTTTCGGCAAATGCCGGCCAAGTGACCATCATGGCAAACCGATTGACCCTGGGCAATGGTTCGATCGAGACGACCACCGCAAGCGAAACCGGCGGTCGTGGGGGGAGCGTGGTGCTGGACGTTGGACGCGTGAGCCTTTCAAACGGAGCGACGATTAGCAGCAGCACCTTCGCAACGGGCCAGGCAGGCAACATCACGATGAACGTCGGCACGCTGAGCCTTGCCGACGGCAGCAGCATTAGCAGTGCCAGTACCGGAATTGATGCCATTACCAACCCGGATGATGGTACGACTCAGGCGCCGGGCACGGCGGGCAATGTGGCCATTACGGCTGCGGGCAGCTTCATGAGTGACGGGAGCCGCGTGGCCACGTCGGCAGAAGCGAATCACGGCGGGGACGTCTCCCTCACCGCTCACAGCGTGCAACTATCCAACGGCAATTTGATTACGGCGAACAGCAATGCGCCGCTCGAGGTGAAGGAGACCGTGCTGATCGATGGCCAACTTGTCGAGCAGGTGGTGGGGAATGGGAACGCCGGCAATATCACGGTCCGCAGCGGCTCGACTTTCGATATGACCAACAGCTCGATGACAACGGAGGCGAGCCGGGCCAGCGGCGGGCAAATAGAAATTATCACTCCGGAGATGGTCCGGGTGATCAATGGCCGAGTCAGTACGTCGGTGGCGGGCAGCGCAAACGACACTGCGGGTGGCAATATCACGATTGACCCACAGTTCGTAGTCTTGCAGGGCGCGCAGATTGTTGCCAAGGCCTTTGCCGGATCTGGCGGGGCGATCAATATTATTGCAACATCTGCCTTTATCAGGGATCCTGCCAGTATCGTTGACGCATCGTCTACACTCGGTATCAGCGGAACCATCAATATCCAATCGCCGTTGCAGAACATCGGTGGAGAGCTGGCGCCGTTGTCCGACGAATTCTCCAGCGCGGCGGCCCTGCTCGCCCAGCAATGCGCGGCTCGGGCTGCGGGCGGCAAGTTCAGCACCTTCGTGGTTGCAGCCCGCGAAGGTCTGCCGGCGGAGCCTGGCGGATTCTTAGCCAGTCCATCGTTGACGGCCGAGTCGCTGGGATCGCGCCTTTCTGGACGGGATTCGTACAGACCGGTCGCAGCAGTCACAGGCGCGTTCTCGGAGTACGAAGCCAGGCCTATCCAACTGGCGAAACTTGGGAAGGCATGCCACTCTGTCAAATGATGAATTTTGAATGTTGAATGTTTAATTTTCAGAATTCATCATATGCTCTTGCACAGCCATTCTCAGCCGACTCCAACAATTTCTCATTTCACATTTCTCATTCCACATTTCCCACGGATGAGCCCACGCGCGGGATTGGTTGCGGCGACGCTGGTCCTGTTGGCCCACTGGATCCTGTCTGACGTCGTGTCGGCGCAGATTGTTCCTCCGCCGATTTTGCCGAGTCCCACTCCGCTGCCCAAGGAACTCCCGGCACCCGAGCCGCCCCTGCCCAGTATCCTGCCCCCCGTTCCCGTTCCGGAACGACGTGGAGCTATCTCTCAGGTGAAAGTGTTTGTCCGAGAAGTCAGGGTCCTGGGGAGCACGGTCTTCACGTCGCAAGAGTTGGCCCAGGTCACCGATCCCTATCGCAATCGGGAGATCACGTCGGAAGACATGGAATCGCTGCGCCTAGCCATGACGTTGCTGTACGTGAAACATGGCTACAGCACGTCCGGTACTCTGGTGCCGGATCAAGCGATTACGGACGGCGTGCTCACGTTACAGATCGTTGAAGGGACATTGAGCCGGATCAACGTGGAGGGTAATTACTGGTTCCGGTCCAGCTATTTCACCAGCCGGCTCCAGCGTGACGCCGGTCCACCGGTGAACGTGCATGCGCTTCAAGAACGGTTGAGGCTTTTTCAAACCGATCCGCGCATTGAGCGGATCAACGCAGAATTGCGACCCGGTGAGACTCGCGGGCACAGTGCATTGAACGTCCGGGTGGCCGAGCGCCGGCCGATCAAGGCCTGGCTTGAATACAACAACTTCTCGACACCGGGAGTTGGTTCCAATCGTGTGATGGGGACCATCGCGCATCAAAATCTGTTGGGGTTCGGGGACGCGCTCAGCGTCCAGTACGGTCAATCGTTCGGCACCGATGTGAATGCGCATGGTAGCGGAGTCAATCCGAACTTGAGTGTGCACTACGTCGTCCCCATCACCCCCTACGACACGACGTTCGCCGTCGATTACCGGCGGACCGATTTCACGGTCATTGAAAGTAATGTCAAGCCGCTGGACATCAACGGCAAATTCGAATCGATTGGGTTTACCCTGCGACAGCCCGTCTTCCGCACGCCGTCTCAGGAATTTGCCTTGGCGTTGACCGGCCAGTCTCAATCATTCAGGACATCGTTACTTGGAATCCCGTTTGAATTCCAGAGTGGATCGACCAATGGAACTTCCCAGGTGTCGGCGCTACGCTTCTCGCAGGAGTATGTGCATCGCACGCAGGATCAGGTCATCTCGGCGCTGTCCCGGATGAGTTTCGGTCTCCCCGTTCTTGGGGCGACCGTCAACAGCGCGCCCGATCAGGCCACGGGAGAGTTTTTTTCCTGGTTGGGCCAGACGCAATTGGTCAAGCGGTTGAACCCCACGCGCGTCACCATGCTGGCACGAGCCGATCTGCAGCTGTCGAACAAGCACCTGTTCCTTATCGAGCAGATGGCGGTCGGCGGGCGCTACAGCGTGAGAGGCTATCGGGAGTTCACGCAGCTGGGGGACAATGCCTTTCTGGGGTCCCTTGAGGCTCGCATTCCAGTCTACACGTCGGCGATCGGGGAAGAACTTCTGTACCTGGTGCCATTTTTCGATTATGGCCGGGTTTGGAATACCAATGTAGTCAATCTTGAAGTCACCCCTTCTCCGGAGTGGTTGGCGAGCGTGGGAGTGGGAACAATCTGGAATTTCTGGCGGGGGAGCCGATTTGAGTTGTACTGGGGGCAGAGGCTGAATCCTCCAGCCCAGGCTCGCCACACCAACCTGCAGGATTATGGTGTGCATCTGCAGTTGGTCGTCGAGGCGTTCTAGCAGGATGCTGAACAAGGTGGCGGGCGAGCGGCCAGGTGCCCTTCTTGCTCGCAGAACGCGCACATTCAGAAAGTGCTCGTTCGATGCGCGCAGTAAAGGGCAGCCTGGCCACTCCCCCTAAGATAAGGAAATCGGAAGATTTTCGCTGCGGCCTGGCTGGACGAACTTTTTGAGCATCCTGCAAGAAAGGCAGGACGGGCGGGAGGAGCAAAAAAGTTTTGAGTTTTGAGTTCTGAGTTTTGAGTTAGGGAAGGAGCAGGAAAGACGGGACAAGTCCGAGGTTTTTGGAACTTCGAACTCAGCACTCAGAACTTCGGCTCGCGCATCGCTCGCAGTCTCGCGCGAATAAGGAGCACTGTCATGAAATACAATATTCTCGTGAGTCTTTCCCTGTGTCTCTCGGTGGGACTTGGTGCTGACCTCTATGCGAAGGAGGCGCCTTCGGTCGACCAACTGATGCAGGACGGTAGCCAGGCGTATCAACATGGCGATTTTGAGCAAGCGGTCGAGCGCTGGACACAAGCAGCAGCGGCTTACGAGCGGTCTGGCGCGCGCCCAGAGCAGATCGATGCGTTCATCCGTCTGTCCGAGGCCTATCAGTCGCTTGGTCGTTATCGAACGGCGGCGATGCGACTTGATCAAGCCAAGGCCCTCGTAGCGGACCGCGACGATTCTCTCCTGCCTCTGCGGATTCTTTGGAGAACCGGCAGTCTGTATCAGGCTGGTGGTCAGCACGCGGAGGCTGAACGATCGTTACAAGAATCCCTCCGGTTGGCCAAGACACTTTCCCAGGCATCGTTGACTGCCGCCATTTTGAACGATCTAGGGAATCTGGCCGCTTCGCAGGGAAAGTTTACTGACGCGCTGGCCGCCTACAACGAAAGTTTCCAAACGGCTCAGGCTGTTCCGTCGAAGCTTCTGGCGGCCACGAGCCTGGTCAACGCTGCCCGTGTGTCGTTGCCCCTGAAGCAGTATCGTGAAAGCAAGCAGCGGCTCGACCAGGCTGCCGACATCTTACGCGGACTTGAGCCCTCGCATGAACAGATTAACGCGTTCATCACGATTGGGCTGACGTATGCCAAGCTGCGCGCTCCCCTCGTTGAGCTGAATAGAGAACTCACGCTCGCGTCGTTTCAGGCGCTTCATGACGCGGCGAGAGCCGCCGATCAACTTGGCGACCGTCGGGGTTCTTCCTTCGCGTGGGGGTATCTGGGAAAGCTCTATGAGGATGAGCGTCGGTATGCGGAAGCGCTTGATGTGACGCAACAGGCGATTCTGATGGGCCGGGAAGCGGCGGCCCCCGAAGCGCTCTACCGGTGGCAGTGGCAGGCGGGCCGGCTGTTGAAAGCGCTCGGGCGGCCTAAGGAGGCGATCGATGCGTATCGGCAGGCGATTGTCGCGGTCCAGTCCATCCGTCCGGAAGTCTCCGCCGCTATCGCTGAAGATCAGCCGGATGCCTCTTTTCGAGAGACCGTCGGAGCTGTGTACTTTGAGTTGGCCGATCTTCTGCTTCAGGGGTCTGATGTAGATGCTGACCCCCAGCATCGCGAGGCCCGATTACGTGAAGCCCGCGACACGGTTGAACTGTTCAAAGTGGCGGAGCTGCAAGACTACTTTCAGGATGACTGCGTACAAGCCGCGAGGTCCCATGCTACGGGTTTGGAGCAGGTGTCAAAGACGGCGGCCGTGATTTATCCCATCATGTTGCAGGACCGGTTGGAGATTCTGGTGAGTCTGCCTTCGGGTATGCTGAGAAAGACCGTTCCGGTTGGCGCTGAGGCTTTGACGGAGGAAATCCGCGCGTTTCGAAACTTCCTGGAGAAACGCAGTACCAGGGAATATCTTTCCCACGCCAAGAAATTATACGAGTGGCTGATCGAGCCCATCGAGCCGCTGTGGGCCAATGCCGGAATCGACACACTGGTCATTGTGCCTGACGGTGCGCTTCGGACGATTCCACTAGCCGCGCTGCATGACGGCACGCAATTTCTGATCAAGAAATACGCGGTGGCGACAACCCCAGGAGTCACGCTCACAGATCCTCGGCCACTGGATCGCAAAGGCATCAAAATTCTTTCGGTGGGCATCACCGAGGCTGTGCAGGATTTTCCGGCGCTGCCTCATGTCTCGCGTGAGCTGGAGACTATCCATCGACTGTATGGCGGGACCAGCCTTCTGAACAAACAATTTTTGATGTCTCGGGTGGAGGAAGAACTGAAAGCGCATCCCTACTCAGTCCTGCATATCGCGTCTCATGGGCAGTTCCAGAGCGACAGTAACGAGACGTTTTTACTTGCCTACGACGGGAAGATGACGATGGACCGGCTGGAAGAATACGTGGGCATGCTTCGTTTTCGAGAAGAGCCCTTGGCCCTGATTACCCTGAGCGCCTGTGAGACTGCTGCGGGAGACGACCGGGCCGCGCTCGGTTTAGCCGGCGTGGCGATTAAGGCAGGGGCACGGAGCGCGTTGGCTTCGCTGTGGTTTCTCGATGACCAGGCTTCTTCCCAGCTCGTCACCGAGTTTTATCAACAACTGCATGACGATTCCGTGTCGTCCACGGCGATGGCTCTTCAGCGTGCACAAATCAAATTTCTCGACAATCCCGAGTATAGTCATCCCGCCTACTGGGCGGCATTCTTGTTGCTCAATAATTGGCTATAGTTTACGCTTCCGCCGTGAGCACTCTCCTCAAGCTGGGCCAATCGCTTATTGCTGTCAGCATTCTTGCGGGAATATTGGGTGCACTCTCCATCCTCGGCATCCGGAGCACCTCAATCATTGAGCCCCTTGAATTAACTGTCTACGACTGGTTGATCCAATCCCGTCGTGGGGCGGAGGGGGCTGATCCCCGCATTGTTCTGATCACGGTCACCGAACAGGACATTTTACGCCAAGGACGCTGGCCGATAACCGATGCGATTCTGGCTGAGGCGTTGACGCGGCTCATGCAATTCCAGCCGCGTGCGATCGGGCTTGATATCTATCGTGATATTCCTGTCGATCCCGGCCACACAGACCTGAACAGGGTTCTCGTGGAACACCCTCAGATCATTACCGTGACAAAGCTCGGCGGTGGCACGGTGGCCAGTATCCCTCCACCTCCGGCGCTGGCCGGGACCGAGCAAGTCGCGTTCAACGATATCCTTATCGATTCCGACGGAATTGTTCGTCGTGGCTTGCTATTCCAGGAGGCCGGAGAGCAAACAGCGTATGCCTTCGCGCTTCGACTGGCGTTACTGTTTCTTGCTGAGGAAGGGGTTGGCGCGCAGCCAGACCCAGATGACCCTGAGCAGCTTCGCCTGGGGACTGCCACCCTCCGGCGGTTTGGGCCCTACGATGGTGGATATGTCCGCGCTGACGCAGGTGGGTATCAATTATTAGTTGATTTTCACCGTGGGCACAGCCTGCCGCGCTCATTCTCATTGACCGCCTTGCTCACTGGCCAGGTCGATGCGGAGGCGATCAGGAACAAGATTGTCCTTTTTGGGGTCACGGCTGAGAGTGTTCCCGATCTGTTCCATACACCGTTCAGTTCCGGGAATGACACCGGCCGCATGATTCCCGGGGTCGCGGTCCACGCCCATATCGTCAGTCAGTTACTCGGGGCTGGGTTAGAAGGGCGGCGCCCGATTGACACGCCTAGTGAATTGCAGGAGTGGCTGTGGACTATCCTGTGGGGCGTGTTAGGCGCCGGACTTGGTGTCTGGTCGCGTTCTCCCTGGCGACTTGCGCTGGGTTCGGTGGGCGGGCTGTGCATCCTCGGCATCATGATGGTTGTTGTGTTTGATCAGGGATGGTGGATCCCGCTTGTGCCACCGTCCCTGGCTTGGGTTCTCTCTGGGTCTGTCGTCACGATTTGGGTGTTGAGCCGAGAGCGGAAGGAGCGCGCCCTTCTGATGCACCTTTTTTCCAAGCATGTTTCGGGGGAGGTGGCTGAAGCAGTCTGGCGACAGCGCGAGCAGTTTCTGCAAAATGGGCGTCCTCGGTCCCAACAATTAGTCGCGACTGTTTTCTTCTCGGACTTTAAGGGGTATACCGCCGCTTCCGAAAAAATGACTCCGGAGGCTTTGATGGACTGGGTCAATGCGTATCTGGATGTTATGGCGGGGCTGGTGATCAAACATGGAGGTGTCATCGATGATTACGCAGGGGATGCGATTAAAGCAAACTTTGGTGTACCACTCCCACGGAACTCAGAGGAGGAGATTGCCCAGGATGCGGTGAATGCCGTGACTTGTGCTCTAGCCATGGAAGGGCAGATGCATCGGCTCAACTTCCGACATCAACAGGATGGTCTCGCGACGATCGGGATGCGGATTGGGATTCACACCGGACTGGTTGTAGCTGGGAGTGTGGGCACTTCGGATCGACTCAAATATACGACGGTCGGTGATGCGGTGAATACGGCGGCGAGATTAGAAAGCTTGGACCGGGACGTCGTTCAGGAGACGCCGGGGCGGCGATTGTGCCGGATCTTGATCGACGAGAGCACGAAGCGCTATCTTGGGGATCGCTTCGTGCTCGATAAGATCGGAGGGGTCAGCGTCAAGGGCAAAGAACAAACCCTTATGGTTTACAGAGTCATCAGCCACGTAGGGGAGGATACCGCGACCTAGTTCGTGAAACGTGAAGCGTATCTCGTTAAGCGTTTCGAGTTTCATGTTCCAAGTTTCATGTTTGATATCGGAGTTTCAGTAATCCGAAGCGAGCAACTTGAAACCTGGAACTAGAAACCAGAAACTCTGCTATCCGGCCTTTCCATCCTGAATATTGAGGTCAAAGCTTCCGACCTCTGGTAAGTCGACCTGATCCAACAATTCGGCCCTGTGCTTTCGCAAGGCCAGATCGGTCGGGGTCGTTTCGATCAATTCCGAAATGACCATCACGGCGTCATACCACAGCCCATCTGCGGCAAATCGATAAAAGGCATCGGTCGTGGGAGCTGCGGCTAGATTTATGCCGGCGCGTTCGACTCGCTCGATTGTTCCCATCGCGATGATATCTTTGGATCGACGCTTAGGGTCGAGGACGAGAGCGATGGACCAGTTGTAGCGCTCACCAGGAATCAGTTTTATCCCATAGGCCGAGAGGCTTACTTTCTGTATTCCGGCCTTCAATGGCACCGGCAAGGGCTTTTCCAGTAGTGGGGTATCGCCTTTCTCAAGTGTCAGGGTCAATTCTACTGGGTTGGTGACGACGTCGGAAGCAAACCAATAGAGATCCGGTTGTTCGCGTACAGTGAGGCCGGTATGGCCAGGGGCAAGCACGGAGAGAATCGGAACAGATTTGTTTGTTCCTCGAGTTCCTCCTCCTACCCGCCTACCTGCCGAAGGGGCACCGAGACCGCGAGGTGGTTGATAGAAGAGAGTTTTCGTCACCTGTCCGGCCTGTGGCTTCTGCTCTTTGACCTCCTTCGCAAGTGAGGATGGCGCAGTTGGACTTTCCTCTGCGATCGCCACAAGCGGGAGGCTGGTTAGAAATACGAGTGTGAAACCCCACCTCGGTAAAGTTGTTCGTTTCATCGAGCTACCTCCTATTTTGGGATACCGTTGCTATCTACTCCATGAGGGAACTACTCGGTCTAACAGGAAGCGGAAAAACCATTTTGGGACTGCGAGAATCCGATGGCCTGCACGTCTTTCATTGCGCGAGGAGCGGCACATGATGTTCGATTCCTATCGTTCCAGAAAGGACGTCCGGGACGATCTCTTGAGGTGTCGGGAAAATCATGCGAGCCAAGAGGCCTGTGCGGGTCGTGGTTTTTGTCTTATGCATAATTCTCTTGAGATGTTCCTTGACGGTGTATTCGCTCAGATGCATTCGGTTGGCGATCTCCTTGTTGGTGAATCCGAGCATGAGATAAATGATGACCATCTGTTCACGCTCGGTCAGGTGATAGCGTTGCTGGATGTTGGTATCTGGGCAATGGAGTTCTTGCTGATTCAGCTTTTCCATGATGACGAGGAATCTACTGTTTAGCGCGAGGGGTTCATCGGGAATACAGAACCCGCGAAGGAGGAATCGCTGATCGTTGGCAAAACAGAGCCGTTCCACTTGGATGGACTCGCAATCCTTGGGATGATTGCAGTGGATCAAACGATCAATAAGGTCACGGACTACGGTATGAATCTGTTCAGGAATGAGACAGGCGCCGTTCTCTCTGGTCGATAGGGGTTGGAGTTGTCGGGTAAATGCTTGGGCTTCGGTGTTGATGAACAACAGCTGCCCCGTGCTCGTGAAGAGAATGACGCCGGTAGTATGTTGTTCTTTCAGGCTGTTTGGCCGGATGTGCCCATTGAGCGGTTTGGCTGGGTTTTCTGCCGTGGTGATCGACATAGGCCCCACAATCTCACCTACGTTTTTCTGTTGCGGGGTATTTGTCACAGATCGGCTCCATTTGTCAAGGTCTGTCCTACAGCGCTGTTAGTCTTGTCTTACAATACTTTTACGCAGAAGCAAGGATCAAGCCAAGTGTTGTTTTTCCGATGAGGGGTGGAAGAAAAATTAAAAACGATAGGATTGGAGCTGAGTTAGGCAGGTACGCCTTAAATTTATTCCGCATAGTGAGTGATTCAACAGAGCATGCTGTCTGAATCTAAAATGATTCTATCTGAATCTAATTTGATTCTATTTCTTCGAATACGCCGGGCTAAAAGTTCTGGGTTCTTGGTTCTGAGTTTTGGGTTGGCCGGAAAAGCGGACTGGGGAGTTCTAAGTCACTGGGACGTTATGAGTTTTGAATTTGGTCCGTCATCACAAGTCTACACTTAGAACTCAGAACTTATAACTCAGAACTCGGCGAAGCCGTTGACTCAGCACTCAGCACTTCTTCACGAGTCTCGCCAGGCTGAAGTTCTCTTACTGCTGCGGGGGTTGTTCTCGCATGGTCAGGCAGAAGACTTCGGTCAATGCGGGATCGAAGGCGGTGCCGGCTTGTTGCTCGATCTGTTGTAGGGCTTCATCGAAGGAGAGGGGTATTCCTTCTGGTTTGTCGGCAGTCAGGTCGTCAAACACTTGGGCGATGGCGACAATGCGGGCGAGCAGGGGTGTACGGTCTTCTTGTAAGCCGAATGGGTAGCCCGTTCCGTCCCATCGCTCGTGATGGAGTGCGATAACTTGCACGACGTCGGCTGATAACCCCATGGCCCGGCCCATCCTTGCTCCCAAGTCGGGAGAATGGGTCTGCGGATCTGAATCCATGCTCAGCACGTGAGTGTTCGATACACTGATTAAATCGAGATCGTGCACAAGTGCGCCAAGTGCGAGCGACTGCTGATCGGCGATGGAAAGACTCAGTCGATGGGCGGTCAGCGTTGCATAAAAGCTCACGCGGCTTCCGTGATTGAGTAGGTGGCGATCTTTCGTTTCTAAGAGGTCGGAGATCAGAGGAACCAAGGGAGATATCTGATCGCGATTCGACGCGGAGAGCGATCCTGTGCCATTCATGGCGGTGTAGTCGTTGATGAGTGCTTTCCAAGCGTTGGAACAAGCCGGCTCCGGATCCCAGAGTGTTGTCGAGGTGGTGAGGAGCGGGCGTAGTTGATCGAGCCGTAGTTTCTTCTGAGCGGTCTGCAAGGAAATCGCGAGTAACTCTGAGGCATTGAATGGTTTCAAGAGGAAGCCTGCCGCGCCGTGACGAATGCAATCCATAGCCGACTGAAGGCTCCCGTAGGCCGTGACCATAATCACTTCAGTCTCCGCATGCGCGTGCTTGATGTCTTTTAAGAGGTCCGATCCGGAACAATCCGGCAATTTCAGGTCGAGCGTCACAAGATCGACGCAATGGTTATCGAGGGTGACCATGGCTGTGCCTGCATTGTCCGCGGTGAGAATGTGGAAGTCTTCCCTGAGGATTTGTGAAAGGGCTGCGCGAGGGGCTGCCTCATCGTCCACGATGAGGACGGTCGGTTTGCGGCTGGTAGGAGTCGGTGCGAAGGAGGAAAGCATTGGTCAAGTTGTAGGCCTTGACTGTTGAATCGTCAAGGAATTCGAGAATGTGTGCAGGGCTCAGTGTCCAGGGCTCGCCTATAGAGTCATGTATCCCTCTGCTGAGATCGGCAGGTGAAGGGGCATTCTTCGTGCAAGCGCGTGAATAAGGCGCCGAGTGGGGTAAGTCTGGGAGTGGAGGGGGCGAGAACAATATTTTGCCTCGCCCTCTTGACGACGGAGCGTTCCTTTTATAGAGTAATCGCATGAAATACAGTATGGCAGCTGCAGTTCTGTTGGTTGTCGTGGCAATGATTCCAGTCGAGAGTCGCGCAGCTGAACTATTCGACTCCGAAGAACCTTTTAATCAGGCCATCACGAAGAATCTGTTGCGGTCATTTCTGAATCAAGCGTTGGATGTCTTGGACGATCACCTGGAAGTAACAGGGACGTTGAATCTAAACGACAAACAAGGAAATCGACAGCAATACCTCAAGTTTCGTTTCTACCCTGAAGGCAAATCAAGATCCAACGAATCCATGACAGCCGAAGGGTGGGTCGACCAAGTCCCTAATTCAAGCCAACAAGATTTCCATTTCCGCTTCTCCCTGCCAAAACCCACTCTGCGTCAGGCCCCTGCTGAGTCTACGAACGTTCTCTAGCCTGCGTGTAACCTTCCCTCACGTATGATGTTGAGAGGATCTGCTCCACAATATCCCGCTAGCCCGCATTACTCATGTAGGGTCGTTGCCCCCCCCCTCACCCTCCCCATAATATGGGGAGGGTGAGGGAGGGCGCGAGACGGGCACTCGGAGGCGTGAAGCCCTGAGGCATACTCGTGCAGTATGTCGAAGGGCTGAACGGCGAGACTGCCTGTCGTAGCCGCGTATCCGCGCTTGCAGCAGAACCCTCATGAATAATGCGGGCTAGGTTTCTTCTGCTTGACTGGGTATAATCCACCGTTCTTTCTATCACCCGAGGAGCACCCATGGCTGAAAAAGACGACAAGAAGCGCGCGCTGGATCTGGCCCTGTCCCAAATTGAGAAGCAATATGGGAAGGGGGCCATTATGAAGCTGGGGGGTGCCGATGCCCCGGTGGACATTCCAGCGATTTCGACCGGATCTCTCGGACTCGATATTGCTCTGGGCGTCGGCGGGGTTCCCCGCGGCCGGGTAATCGAGATCTTTGGCCCCGAGTCCTCGGGCAAGACGACGTTGACCCTGCATGTGATTGCGGAAGCACAGAAGGCCGGTGGCACCGCTGCCTTTATCGATGCGGAACATGCGCTGGATTTGACCTATGCGAAGAAGCTGGGTGTGCAGGTGGATGATCTGTTGGTCTCACAGCCCGATACCGGTGAACAAGCGCTGGAAATCGCCGAGACGCTCGTCCGCAGCGGGGCGATCGATGTCATTGTGGTGGACTCTGTGGCAGCACTGGTACCGAGAGCCGAAATCGAAGGCGAAATGGGGGACGCGCATATGGGGCTGCAAGCCAGGCTCATGTCGCAGGCACTTCGTAAATTGACGGCGGCCATTTCTAAGTCGCAGACAACCTTGATTTTCATTAATCAGATTCGAATGAAGATCGGCGTGATGTTCGGGAACCCTGAGACGACGACCGGCGGGAACGCACTCAAGTTCTATTCGTCGGTGCGGCTGGATATTCGCCGTATTGAGTCGATCAAGGAAGGGCAGGAAGTGACCGGCAGCCGTGTGCGTGTGAAGGTGGTGAAGAACAAGATGGCGCCTCCGTTTAAGCAGGCGGAGTTCGACATCATGTTTGCGCAGGGTATCTCGAAAACCGGCGAGTTGGTCGATCTCGGTGTCGACAAGAAGGTGGTGGAGAAGTCCGGGGCCTGGTATTCCTATCAGGGCGAACGGCTTGGGCAGGGGCGCGACGCGGTACGAGACTTTCTTTTGAGTAATCACACGTTGGCGCGCGAGATTGAAGGGAAGCTGCGGGATTTGGCAGGCTTGCCTGGGCGTGCGGCTGAGAAGCCCTCTGCCGTGCCGGTAAAGGACGAAAAAAAGACCGAGGAGAAACGCGAGGAGCGGCGACCGCATAAGGTCGGAGCCTAACACACGGCCTGGCATGGGCGTTTGTGAAAGGTGAAAAGTAAAACGTGAAACGTAGTTTGTGGGAGGTAGGGCCCAGACGAGATACGGTGATCTTCGTGATACCTTTCACGTCTCACGTTTCACGAATAACGGCCTTCTTAGGCTAACGGCGGTGAGTAGACGCATCGCAAGCAAGGCGGCAGCAACTTCTGATCAGTGGGTGGAACTTGCGGTGCGTGCGCTGGCCCGCAGCGATCGCACAACGGCGCAGATCGAGCGATTGCTTGTCGCAAAGGGGGCGACTCCCGCTCAGATACGCGTGACGGTTCGACGGTTGACATCGTTGCAATACCTCAACGATGAGGTCTTTGCTGTGCGTTGGGCTGAGCGACGACTTGCTCGCATGCCGATGGGACGTGCGCGCCTCCAAGATGAGTTGCTCGCGACCGGCTGTTCTGAACGTATCGTGCATGCGACGTTGCGGGCGGCCTATCGCAAGGTGAGTGAGCAGGATCTGGCCGTGCAAATGCTGACGAGGACCAGCCGGACCGCCTCCGCAAAGACGCCTAGTCGAGTCGCGAGACTCTTGAGCCAAAGAGGGTTTGACGAGGATACAATTGAAACTGTGATGGGGCCGCTGATGCGGGAGGGAAGTTAGGGTGGTATGAACAACAGCACTCAAGAGTTGCGACGAGCCTTCATTCGATATTTCGAGTTGCATGGCCATCAGGCTGTGCCGAGTTCCGCCTTGATTCCTCAGGCCGATCCCACGCTGCTTTTCACCAACGCCGGGATGAACCAGTTCAAGCGTGTGTTCCTCGGCGAAGACACACGCGCCTACAAGCGAGCGGTCACCGTGCAGAAGTGCCTCCGTGCGGGAGGGAAGCACAACGATCTGGAAAATGTCGGTTATACCAGGCGCCACCATACGTTCTTTGAAATGTTGGGAAACTTTTCCTTCGGCGACTATTTTAAGGAAGACGCTATCCAATTCGGCTGGGAGTTTTTGACTCAAACAGTCGGCTTGGCGAAAGATCGGATGTGGGTGACGATCTTTCGCGACGATGATGAAGCGGATGAGTTATGGAAGAAGGTCGGGGTTCCCGCCTCGCGGATTGTGCGATGCGGTGAGAAGGATAATTTTTGGCAAATGGGAGATACGGGACCCTGTGGGCCCTGCTCGGAATTACATTTTGACCAGGGACCGTCGGTGCCTGGAGACGATCGACCGAACGGCGAAGGCGATCGCGTCATCGAGATCTGGAATCTCGTTTTTATGCAGTTCAATCGGGATGCTGCCGGGACGTTACATCCCTTACCCAAGCCCAGCATCGATACGGGCATGGGATTGGAGCGGCTGGCAGCCGTCGCCCAAGGTGTCTACAGCAACTATGATGGTGATGTATTTACACCGCTGCTCAGCGCCGTGGCCGCCAGGGCCGGGGTTCGGTATGGGGGACAAGATATTACTGATCGGTCGATGCGTGTGGTCGCGGACCATCTTCGCGCGATCACGTTCTTGATGGCGGATGGTGTCTTGCCGTCGAACGAGGGGCGAGGCTATGTGCTCCGCCGGATTCTGCGCCGGGCTGCTCGCCATGGACGGTTGCTAGGCATCGTCGAACCCTTTCTTTATGAATTGACGGCGGCTGTTGTGAGCCAGATGGCCGAGATCTATTCGGAAGTTCAAGGCGCGGCTGCAACGATTGCCGAGGCAACGAGAGGCGAAGAAGAACGGTTTATCGCCACGCTCGATCAAGGCCTGCCGATTCTGAATGAAGTGATGGCAAAGGCGAGCTCGGCTGGAAGCAAGGTTCTTTCTGGTTCGGAGGTCTTCAAGCTATACGACACCTATGGGTTTCCGATGGACCTGATGGCCGAGGCCTGTCGTGAGCAGGGAATGACGCTTGATGAGGCAGGGTTCGATCAGGCCATCGAAGAACAGAGAAATCGTGCGCGCAAGACGGGTGGGTTCGAACAGGAAACAACCCGGCCCGCCGTTTCTGAACTAGCCGGACGTGTCGGGGCTACACAGTTTGTCGGCTACGATCGCCTAGAGAGCGAGAGTCTGGTGCAGGCGATTTTGAAAGGTGACCGATTAGTCAAAGAAGCTGCGGAAGGCGATGAGGTTGAAATAGTCCTCGACGTCACGCCCTTCTACGCGGAAGGCGGTGGGCAAGTCGGCGACCAGGGCATCCTGACGGGCCGTGATGGGCAGGTGAAGATCACGGAAACTATGAGGCCGGCGCCGACGGTGATTCTGCACAAGGGCACTGTGACAAAAGGGCGAATTCGTGAGGGTGAGCAGCTGCACATGACCGTCAATGCGACCACGCGGCACGATGCGCAACGGAACCATACCGCCACCCATCTGCTCCATGCCGCATTGCGCGACATGCTAGGTCCACACGTCAAACAGTACGGGTCGCTCGTCGGGCCGAATCGTTTACGATTCGACTTTGCCCATTTCAGGCCGCTGACCTCCCGCGATGTCGATGAGATTGAAATGGTCGTGAACAACGAGGTGCGGAAGAACGAGCGGGTCGCGACCGAGGTGATGAGCATTCAGGATGCAGTCGCCAAGGGGGCGTTGGCCTTCTTCGGCGATAAATATGGGGAACAAGTAAGGGTGGTGACCGTCGAGTCCTTCAGCAAAGAACTCTGCGGCGGTACGCATTGTCGGCACACGGGTGACATCGGCCTGTTCAGAATTGTGTCGGAGACCGGTGTTGCGGCTGGTGTGCGCCGTATCGA
>Ga0163153_10000137_pt1 | contig 124302 bp, 109 predicted proteins | sample OliLakLV19MP6IB1_FD_148629 | JGI IMG/M metagenome (GOLD analysis project Ga0163153, IMG submission 148629) | Freshwater microbial mat bacterial communities from Lake Vanda, McMurdo Dry Valleys, Antarctica - Oligotrophic Lake LV.19.MP6.IB-1 | ecosystem: Environmental > Aquatic > Freshwater >...
GGCAGTGGGTGCAGGGGGGGGCCGGGAGGCGGCGGACGATGAGATCGAGGGCGGAACGGGCCAGGCGGCGGAGGGTCGGGTGCCGGCGCAGCAACGCCGCGCCCCGGGGGCCCAGGGAGCGGTAATACCACGCGATGAACCGCCGGCCCCACCCGGTAGTCGTGAGCCGGGTGTCCCGGAAATGACGCAGGCGATCGGTCTCCTCGGCATCGAATCCATACACGACCGAGGCCACGAAACAGTCGAGAATGATGCGTTTACACGCGATGTTCGGATGCTCACGGTCGGTGAAGTACACCCGGTACTCCTCCCCACGCGAGGCGAGCACGTCTTTTAACGCCTCGATCGCATTCACGATGCGTTTGATCTCATGGTAATAGGCGTCGCTGATCTCCTGATAGCGGCGCTGCTTCGAGCGGCAATAGGAGCGCTTCAGCGTCTCGAGTTGCTCGCGACTCATCTGGAGGGCATCGTCCAGGATTTCGAGCTCGGCGTCCGGCTTGGGGATTTTAATCTGGATGTTTGGATCCTTGTACCAGAACTGGTCGACCGGCTCATCCTCTAACGGGGCATTACGGCGCGCTCTGAAGAAAAAGCCTCCTCGGGGCCGTCGTACCTCCTCTTCCTCTCCGTCGTCCTCGTTGCCCTCTGGTACGGGCGGCTGCCCCGCCGCCGCTCGAAGCCCGTCGATCTGTTTCTTCGTCTGATCGGAAAGGGCGTCCCCGTCCTTGCCGGCCGGGGTGTTCTTGGATGGTTTGGGTGGTTCCACAGTTGTTGGTCAGAGTGGCCGTTGAGAGGGCGCGTCGATTGCACGCAAGATAGTGCACGCCGGCGGTGCTGTAAACCGCCGCCCGAACGATGCCTCGGATGCAACGCCCGGAGGAGCGGGCGAGCCAAATGTTTAGGGGCACGTCGTTTAGTAAAACGGCGGATCCGGTGCGACCCCCGAGACCATCGCCTCGCTTCTGCGGGTCGTGAGCGCGACGTACGACCGGTTTCAGCGCGATCGGCCATTACTCGAAGCGATGCCGGTCGGGGTGCTGGTTGTGGATCGCTCCGGCAGCACGTATTACGTCAACAAGATGGCCAAAACCATCTGCGGCATGACACGCGAGGATTTTGCGCTGGAGTTATTGACCGAGCGGTTCAAGCTCTTCGTTCGCGATTCAAAAACGAATTACCCGGTCGAAAACCTGCCGGTCGTTCGCGTACATTCCTGGGCCGCGCCGGTCTATAACTCCGATGGGACGATCGAATACGCGATTTCTGCCTTCGCCGGCATCGGTAGCCACATCAACTCGTTCTCCGAAGCCCGCCTGGCTTCCCAGTGGAATCCCGAAGCACCGGACGAAAACACCGCCTATTATCTAAAACGTCTCGACGAGTTCGCGCGCCATTCGCAGCCGCTTCGATGCCGACCGCCAGCCGGTGATCATCGCGATGACGGCCAATGTGATGTCAGGGGATCAGGCGGCCTACCTGGAGGCCGGCATGGACGACTAGGTAGCCAAGCCGGTCAAAAGCGAAACGCTCCGGGCGGCCCTCAGTCGATGGATTCCCGCCGAAGCGTAACCGTCTCATCCTGTTCGAACGCCGCCGGAGGCGTCTCGGTGGATACAATGCGGATCGGGGAGGCATCGAAGCCGAATAGGTCTTCGGGGGAGAAGATGAGCCGGAAGTCGTGATCGGAGAAAAACGGCTCGAACTTGCGCGCGAACTCGTCGAGACGTTTTAGATAATAGGCGGTGTTTTCGTCCGGTGCTTCGGGATTCCACTGGGAAGCCAGACGGGCTTCGGAGAACGAGGTGATCTGGCTACCGATGCCGGCGATGTAGAAACTGATGCGGTCCCCCTTGCGCATAGGCTGCCCGGTCTCCTCCGCTCGGCGAATCGCCAACTCGTAGGCCGCGGCGCGGGTCCGCTTGCCCGCCCGCACATCCGCGACGTACCGATCGACGGTTTCCTTCAGCGTTTCGGTCTTCGAGAAGCTGTCCACATCCTCCCATTCATGCGCCAGAATTCGCTCTCTCGTGGCCAGATACAACACATGGAGGGCCGCGAGATCCTCGTTGAGCAGCAACTGGATGGCTTCGCGCACGAATCGGCGCCCGAACCGCTCGCTCGACCGGGAGACCAGCGACGAGCCCTTGAATTTGAGCCGGCCGTCGTAGGTGAGCAGGGCGTAGTTTTTCTTTTTATACGACAACATCTTCTGATACCGGCCGTCGTAGCCGATCCGGATGCCCTCCGGCATGGCCGCGCTGAGCGTATCGACCAGCGCCCGCTCGGCGGCTTCGCCCTGGACGTCCGCCGGCGGGACGAACAACACGCCGTCCGTGTCCACTTCGATCACCTTCCCGCCGGCCGCTCCGATGGCGGCGATGATGCGCCGGAGCAGTTGCTGCCCGATGCGCGCCACGCGGTCCGCTTCGTCGAAGTCGTTAAACGCGGCCAGGCTGAAGCCCAGGTTGCCGTAGAACGAGTTGATGAGGATCTTGTAGGAGTTCTGCCGGGCGTCGAGTTCGCTGCGGGCTTCTTCGGTGGCGGCGCTTTTTACGCCGCGTTTGGCCTCGAGGCGCAGACCCGTCAGGCGGCGCAGCAGCTCGGGGAAGACACGCAGCGAGTCCTGGCGGGGGCGGACGTCGTAGTTGAGCATGATCGACGGGTAGAGGCTCTCGACGTCCGCGTACACGATGGGGCCGGCGATGCCGGTCAGGAATACGTCCGTATAACCGCCCATCGTCTGCGTTCCCTGCATGGCGCGCGGCAGGGCGTGTTTCTGGCGGATGTATTCGCGGACGAACAGGGCCTCGATCTTAGCGGCCGGCCCGGTACGCGCCACCTGGCCGTAGGGCATGGGCACCATCTGGCTCAGGTAGAAGGTGGATCCCGACAGGTGGCGGGCGAGGCGTTCGGTTTCGGTGACGTCGTCGAACGCGTATTCGACGAGGAGGTCCGGCTGTTCACGCCAGACGCGGCTGATATCGTCGCCGGCGATATAGGTGCGGTCGGGGCCGGCGAATCCGAAGTACTTCGCGGCCGCCTTCAGGCCGTAACCGGGCAGGTCGCGCTTGATGACATCGAAGGCCATCACCAGAAAGTAAGTGTCCACCACGTGGCGGCCGGCGATCTCGAGCGCCGGGAAGTCGATCGCGCGCTCGGCGAAGCGGATGCTGGACGGGAAGACCCGCGGCGGCCGGCCGTCCCGGCCGATGGCCAGCGGGACCCGGTGCAGGACACACCGCTGCATGATGTAGGCGAAGTCGAACGCAAAAATATTATGCCCCTCGATGACGTCGGGGTCGCGTTCCTGGATGAGGGCCACCATCGCGAGGAGCATCTCCTGCTCGGTCAGTGTCCGGCGGTCGACCATGTGGCGCCAGCCCCGGTTGTCCGAAAGCGCAATGAGGATGATTTCGTCCTCCGGCCTTGTGGCCTGGGGAAAGCCATGGGAAGAGTACACCTCGATATCCAGCTGGAGGCGGTGCAAATCGTCAAACCCCATCGCTTTAAACAACGTCCGGCCGGTCTGGATGAGGTACTGCTGGCTGGGATTCGGGACGAGGTACAGTGGGTGCGCCACGCCGGCCTGCGCGGCCATGCGCTCGGCGTGGCGGAGCGCGTCCCGGTAGGCGGCCCAGGATTGAAACACCACGAGGTGCCGATACGGGTTGGGGCCGGCCAGCGGCTGGCTGCGGTACCGGGCCTGGGGAAAACCGGCAAGCAACTCGATGTCCGACACAAAAAAGAATGGATACAGCGGTGCCTCGTCGGTTTCGATGCGCTGCCCGTCGGCCGTCCGGGTGTACAACACGACCCGCGCCGGCGTCGACTGATCGAGCCCGATCGGGTGCACGGCCACCAGGCGCGGCGTCGAGTCCGCGCCGTACAGGGCGACATCGGAGGACGTATTGGTCCCGGTTGTTGAGCCAGTATTCGAGACTGTTTCGGAAATCATGCGCATATGGGCTCTCGGGGAAGTCGACCAGCCAGGATACCATCACGCGGTGACAGCCCTGTGGCAGAGGGGAACCCCGAACATCTAATCCATCCTATTTTAGCGTATACTCCGTCTGTCGCCGGCGCTCGGACGCCGTGCTCTCCCGTCCGTGACCAGGTTATTAACGACAGGTGAACAGAAGCGTGCCCATTAATCGATTGACGGTGGTGGATGTTGGCCGGCGGTTTGGCCGGCGCTGGTTGTTTCGCAGGATCGCGTTCGACCTGCACGGAGGCGAGTCGCTGGCCGTCACGGGGCCGAACGGGTCGGGCAAATCCACGCTCCTCCGTATTCTCGCGCGGCTCCTGCAGCCCACGGAAGGGGAGGTGCGGATGGCCATCGAAGGAGCGGTCGTGGATCGCGATACCCACCCGCTCCGGACCGGCTTCGTGGCGCCCTACTTGAACGTGTACGATGGCTTCTCGGCGCGTGAGAACCTGGATTTCCTGGCTTCGGCGCGCCGGCTCGCCGGCGGAGCGGCGCGTATCGCGGACGTGCTGGATCTCGTCCAACTCGCCGACCGCGCGGACGACCGCGTGGCCACCTATTCGTCCGGCATGAAGGTGCGCGTCAAGTATGCGGCCGCGCTCCTGGCAGATCCTCCGTTATTGTTGTTGGATGAGCCGACGACCAACCTCGACAGCCGGGGCGTGGCCATGGTGCGCGAGGTGATGGAGACCCACCTGGCGCGGGGAGGCATGCTAATCGTGGCGACGAACAACGCCGACGAGGCGCGTTGGTGCGCCCGCCAACTGGCGGTAGACGCCGGTCGGTGAGCGGGAGCGTCATCCGGAGGCGGCAAAGGCCAGCGTGGCCAGATGTACGTGGCGCACGCCGGCGACTCGCAACGCCACCGCCGCGGCCGACGCGGTGGCGCCCGTCGTGAGCACGTCGTCTACCAGGACCACGTTTTCCAGGCCGTCCGGCAACGGGGAGGCGGTTTCGAACGCGCCGGCTACGTTGCCCCAGCGGGCCGCGACGCCGAGCGTGGTTTGCGTGCGCGTGCGCCGGCCGCGGCGAAGCACCTGGGCCGGCGGGGGGAGGGCGAGGCCGGCAGCGATTCCTTCGGCCAGGTATTGGCTCTGGTTATACCCGCGTTCGAGTAATCGGGCGGGATGCAGCGGCACCGGGACGATACCGTCGATCCGGAAGTCGGCCATCTGGCTGTTGAGATGCTCGGCCAGCGCCGGGGCGAGCAATCGTCCCAAATCATGCCCGTACAGGGGGCGGTTGCCGTATTTGAGGGCGTGTTGGAGATGCTGGATGGCGCCGCCTTTTACGAACGTCCACATGGCAAACGTGGAGTCCGGCCGGCCGGCCTCCGCGGGGAGGCGGTCGAACTGGGTGCGGATCACATCGGCCTCCGCTCGTGGCATGCCACGCAGGCAAGGCGTACACAGCGGTAGCAGGCGGTCGATGACGCGCGCGCCACAGGCCGCACAAAATGTGGGAAATACAAGCCCCAGGGCCGATTGCCACACCATTCTGTGAAAAGGATGTAGAGCGCCGGACGGATTCGCCCTAAACCAACCGGAAAGTCGTATACTGTTCCGCCTCATCAGTTTTCGATCCTACCAATCAGGTGCACGATATGTCAATCTCCAAGCAGCGCCGGGGGATGGTGATAAAGAATACGAATTCCCGTCCTGTGGACATCGCCATGAAGACCAGGCCGCTGCGGCTCAACCCCGGGGAGGAAAAGGCGGTTACGGCCGAGGAGGTTCGCGATGGCGACCTGCGGGAAAAACTGCAGGTGCGCGCCGTCAGCATCGTGCGGCCCACCACGATCGAGGAAGAGGAAGTTCTGATTCGTGAGATCGAAGCCGCCCAGGAGACCCGTGGCGAGGACACGTGATCTCCCTTCCTAGACGCTTGTGGCCTGTCGAACATACCCTCTAGCTGTTTATTTTCTGAGTTCTGCGCACATTCCCGAGTACGCATGCGTGAAACGCCCCTGAATGTTCTGGCGATCGAACCCTGGTATGGCGGATCGCACCGCAACTTTCTCGACGGGTTGATCCGGCACAGTCGGCACACCTTCCATCCGCTCACCATGACCGCCCGCTTCTGGAAGTGGCGCATGCACGGCGGCGCCGTCACCATGGCGCGCAAGGCCCTCGAATCAATCGAGAAAGAGGGTAAGCCGGATGTCATTTTTGCGACGGACATGCTCAACGTGCCGGCGTTCCTGGCCCTCACCCGGCCCCACCTGGGCGACGTCCCGGTCGTGCTCTACCTCCACGAGAACCAGCTGACGTACCCGCTGCGTCCCGGCGTCGAGCGAGACAATACCTACGCGTACCTGAACTACCTCTCGTGTCTCGCGGCGGATCGCATCGTGTTTAACTCGCGTTTCCACTACGAGGAGTTCATGGAGGCGCTGCCCGTGCTCCTGCGTACGTTTCCCGACTACAACCACCTCAACGGGGTCCAGGAGATTCGCCGGAAAAGCAGTGTGCTTCATCTGGGGATGGACCTTCGGGCCCACGATGCATACCGAAAACACCTGAGCCCCCGAGGCCGGATGCATTCGAATGTCCCCATTGTACTGTGGAATCAGCGATGGGAATACGACAAAAACCCCGAGGCGTTTTTCCGCCTGATGAACCGGTTGGACGATGTCGGCTGCGACTTCAAGCTCATCCTCGCCGGCGAACACTTCGAAGAGCAACCGTACGAGTTTCAGAAAGCGTTCGAGCGGTATGCCGATCAGATCCTACACTACGGTTACGCCGAAAACTTCGAGGAATACAGCACCCTGCTTCACCGCGCCGACGTGATCGTATCGACGGCGATCCACGAGTTCTTTGGCATCGCCATCCAGGAAGCCATCTATTGCGGCTGCCACCCGCTGCTGCCGAACCGGCTCAGCTACCCGGAACTCATCCCCCCCGCGCTTCATCGCCCCCTGCTCCACGCCCCGACGTTGTATGACGATGAGGAGCACCTCTTTCGCATTATGGTCACTATCCTCAAAGGGGAAGAACGCCCGCTGCCGCCAGAGACGCTCCACGATATTCCCGAGCGACTGGACTGGCGCGTCCACGCCCGGGTCTACGATGCCATGCTCGAGGATGCCGTGACGGCTGGCTCGTCGGTTGGCGCGTCAATAGGCACGTCCGCCGGCGCGAGCCGCTAGATAATTCACCGGTGCGATACCGTGGCAGCCTCGTACCGGAACGATGTACCGGAGAGCCGACATCATACCTGTCGACCCACCCCTTCGGGTCGGCTCCCGATTCCTATCCCGCGTCGTAGAACGACGGCTACCCCCGGGCGCATCGCGATGCCCGAGCACTGGCCTCATTGCTCCGTTTGTTGATGTCAGAATTCGAAAGAACGAGGAACGCGGATTCGCCCCGGATCCTCATGCTGCTCGAAAACAACCCCTACCCGGGCGATACCCGCGTACGCCGGGAGGCACGGGCCCTCGTTGATGCCGGCTATCGCGTGACGGTCATCGCGCCGCGCGATCCGGATGAACTTCCTCGGGAGCAGGTGGCCGGCGTTTCGGTTTATCGCTACTCACCCCCTCGATCGAATACCAGCGTGCTTGGTTTTGCCTGGGAGTTCATCTATTCCACCTGGGCGGCGTTATGGGTCTCTTTCCGGGTGTGGGGCCGCGAAGGCTTCGACGCCGTCCATGCCCACAACCCGCCCGATACGCTGTTTGCCGTGGGACTTTTCTACCGCTTGCTGGGCAAACCGTTTGTGTTCGATCATCACGACGTCTCACCCGAATTGTATCTCGCGCGCACGGGCGGGCAGGGGAATCGGCTGATCTACAGCGCCCTCCGGTTTCTGGAGCGATGCACCTACTGGACGGCCAACCACGTGATCGCCACCAACGAGTCGTTCAAGCGCCTCGCCATGGAGCGCGGCAAACGGGTCGAGGCGGATGTCACGATCGTGCGGAATGGCCCGCTGCTAAAAGACATCGGCGCCTATGAGCCTTATCCCGACCTCGTGGGTTCGGGAAAGACGATCCTCGGGTACGCCGGCGTCATCGGGATCCAGGATGGGTTGGATTGCCTCGTCCGCGCCCTGGCTCACCTCCTGCACGACCGCAAGCGCGACGATTTCTACTGCATCGTGATGGGGGAGGGGGACGATTTGCCCCGGGTTCGGGAGCTGGCGGAACGGCTGGGCGTCTCCGGACACATCCGCTTCACCGGATGGGTCCAGAAAGCCGAACTGGGTCGATACCTGACGTCGATCGACATCGGGCTCGACCCCGATCCTTCCAATCCGTGTAACGACCACTGCACGATGATCAAGATGAGCGAGTACATGGCCTTCGCCAAACCCATCGTGGCGTTCGACCTGCCGGAGCATCGCTTCACCGCCCGCGACGCCGCAGTGTATGTACCCGACAACGACGAAGCCGGCTTCGCTGCCGCCATCGAACGCCTCATGGACGATCCGGCCGCGCGGAGCGCGATGGGCGCCGCCGGCCTCGAGCGGGTAAAAAGTGAACTAGCCTGGGAGTTTTCGGCCCCCAGGCTAGTCTCGGTTTACGATAGGTTGTTTCACTCGCTTACATATTCTCGACCATTGCCTTCGCGAACTCACTCGTCTTGAGCAGCGTCGCCTTCTCCATGAGGCGCTCGAAGTCGTACGTGACGCGTTTCTGCCCGATGGTCTTCTTGAGCGACGACACGATCAGGTCGGCCGCTTCCCGCCAGCCCATGTACCGGAGCATCATCTCGCCGGAGAGGATCACCGATCCAGGGTTGACCTTGTCCTGGTTCGCGTATTTAGGGGCGGTGCCGTGCGTGGCTTCAAAGATGGCCATGCCGGTGTCGTAGTTGATGTTGGCGCCCGGCGCGATGCCGATCCCGCCCACCTGCGCCGCCAGGGCGTCGGAGATGTAATCTCCATTCAGGTTCATCGTCGCGATGACCGAATATTCGGCTGGCCGCGTGAGGATTTGTTGCAAGAAGGCGTCGGCAATGACGTCCTTTATGATGAGGCCGTTGGGCAGCTTGCACCAGGGCCCGCCGTCGACTTCCGTGGCGCCGAACTCCTGCTTCGCCAGTTCATAGCCCCAATCCCGGAAGGCGCCCTCCGTATATTTCATGATATTGCCCTTGTGCACAAGCGTCACGCTGGGCAGGTTTTCCTGGATCGCGTAGCTGATCGCGGCCCGAATGAGGCGCTTGGAGCCTTCGGCGGAGATCGGCTTGATGCCGATGCCGCTGGACTCGGGGAAGCGGATGGACGTGACGCCGAGTTCCTTCTGGAGGAAGGCGATCAGGCGCGCGTTTTCCGCGGTGCCCTGTTTGTATTCGATGCCGGCGTAGATATCCTCCGTGTTCTCCCGGAAGATGATCATGTCCACCAGCTCAGGCTGCTTTACCGGCGAGGGCACGCCCGTGAAGTACTGCACGGGGCGGACACAAGCGAAGAGGTCTAACTTCTGCCGCAGGGCCACATTCAGCGAGCGCATCCCGCCGCCGACGGGCGTCGTGAGCGGGCCTTTGATGGCGACAAGGTAGTTCTCGATGGCGTCGAGCGTGTCCTGCGGTAGCCAGTCGTTGAACGTGGCGAACGCTTTCTCGCCGGCGTACACTTCGAACCATTCGATTTTCCGATGGCCGCCGTAGGCTTTCTGGACGGACGCATCAAGCACGACCTGGGAGGCCCGCCAGATGTCGGGGCCGGTGCCATCCCCTTCGATGAAGGGGATGATCGGACGATCGGGGACGTTGAGGCTTTCGCCGGTTTTGGTGATCGCTTCGCCCTGTGAGGGGGCCTTTAGGTGGGTATACGTTGACATGTCGCTCCGGACTTCTCGGTGGCACAAACAGAAACTGCAACAATGGGATACAGGCTGCCGCCGGCGAAATGCAGTGAAGCGACTCGGGGCAGCAGAGCGAAAGAAATTAATGCAAAGAGTGGCGGATAAAGCCGGCCGTTCAAGAATTGCGTTCAAAGACGACGGAAGGCATCCCGAAACCGCAGTTCCCACACTTTGCGCATGGCCTCCCACACGATTTTTTTGCTCATCTTGGATTGCCCCTCGGTGCGTTCGGTGAATACGATGGGGATCTCAACGAGACGGAAGCCTTTTCGCCAGGCGCGGTATTTCATCTCGACCTGGAACGAGTAGCCATTCGAGAGGACGGCGTCCAGGTCGATCGCCTCGAGGACGCGCCGGTGGTAACACTTGAAGCCGGCGGTGACATCCTGCACGGGCAGGCGGGTGATCGCGCGGGTATAGATGCCGGCGCCGTAGGATAGGATGAGCCGGCTGAGTGGCCAGTTCATGACCCGCACGCCATCGATGTACCGTGAGCCGATGGCGAGGTCCGCCGTGCCGTCACAAACGGGGCGGACGAGGGCCGGCAGATCGTCCGGGTTGTGGGAGAGATCGGCGTCCATCTCGCAGATGCAGTCGAATCCGCGGGCGATAGCATGGCGAAAGCCGGCGATGTACGCCGTGCCGAGGCCCAGTTTGCCGGAGCGCTCGATGAGTTCGACGGCGTCCGGAAAGCGGGCCTGGTAGGCGCGTACGATATCCGCCGTGCCGTCCGGCGAGCCGTCGTCGATGACGATGACGGCGAGGGGATCGGGCAACGTCAGCACACGCTCGAGGACGCTGCCGATATTGGCTGCCTCGTTGTAGGTGGGGATCAGGACCACAGAACGTCCGGACATATCCTCGCGTGGGCCGTTGAGCAATAGCGGAGTGGCAACGGGCGCGGCTTGCGGAAGGTCCGCGGTGGAAGGCCCGTTCACACCGTGATCAATATAGCGCGAGGGGCACGGGAGTCGCAACGGTTAGGAGGCGGTGCCCTTGGCGCTATATTGATCACGGTGTTCGTGAAGGAAGCTGATGGTGTGTTCGATGAGCCCGGGGGGGACGTCGATCTGGCCGTCTTCGTGGACCAGTTCCACGGTTTTGCGGTACTGTTCGAGGAACGGCGCGCAACTGGGGCACATGTGGAGATGGGCTTCGAAGCGCGTCCGCAACGAAGGGTCGAGCCGGCCTTCCATATAATCCGCGATAAATGCATTCGCCTGTTCGCAGGAGAGCGACGGAGCGAACAGGTTGCGCAGTTTGTCGAGAAGTGTCATGTGGACGCGTCGGAAGCAGAGGTCTAAAGGAAGTTACTGGTCTAACGGAAATAGCGGTCGAGCAGATTACGCAGAGCAAGCCGCGCTCGGTGCAGCCGAACCCGGACCGCTCCCTCAGTGATGTCGAGGACCTGAGCGACCTCGGTGGTCGATAACTCTTCGATATCGCGTAGCGTGATGACGAGCCTGTAATCGGGCGAAAGTTCGGCGATCGCGGCGTGGACCAGGCTCCGGCGCTCGTTTTGTTCGGCAAGGCGCTGGGGATTCCAGAAATCGAACTTCTCCGTATGCATGCCGGACTCGAAGGTCGGCTGGAGCCGATCCATCTTATCTTCCTCAAGCATATCGTATCGCCGGCGCTTCCGCAAGGACGCCCGGGCTAGATTAAGCCCGATGGCATACAGCCACGTCGTGAACTTGGCTTCTTTGCGAAAGGTCGCGAGGCGTTTGTAGGCCTGTAGGAACGTTTCCTGCATGATACTACGCGCTTCGTCCTCATCCTGGACGATGCGTTGGATCATGCGAAAAAGTCGGGGGCTTTCTGTTTGCACCAGGACTTCGAAGGCGCGGGGTTCCCCCTTCAGGATCGCATCAATATCGAGTGCAGAGACTGGAGACGCTCCTCTGGGTGATGCTAGAGTCATGGCACTACGTATGTGCAAGCCGCAAGTTGTTACACCCCAATGGTGGGTAAGAATTGTGTAAGAAGTATGAATACGACGCCGATCATGTTAGCTTCGAATGCTTCAGGACATCAAAAGTATCCCGTGGGAGTAGAAACCGCCCTTCCTTCATAAGAAAGCATCCGATTCGTGAGCAGCGTGTGGTTGAAAGGGTGAGGATGCGGGACGGACTTCACGTGTAACTCAAGATTCTTAGGGGGACGCCGGCAGAATTTTAGCTTATGGTTGCCTAAATTATCCTGCTTATCTTTTTTTGCGCCCGTCCCGGCGTGACGAAAGGAAGTCGTCCTCTGTTTTTGCGCACTCGAAATCGGCCGCTGCATGCCCAGGGCTGACCGTTTAACCTCTAGAAGAGTAGATATGGCAAGCGATAGCGACAAGAAAACGGCCAAGCGGACGGGTTCTCCTTCCAATGGCAAAAGCACGTCGGTCCGGAAAAAATCGGTCGCCGACGGTCCCAAAGTGAATGGATACAGCGTGGATTTCGCCGACGCGCCGGATCTTAACGTGTCGTTCGAGACCTATCAGCCGGGCGAATATGCACACAAGCAGCTTGGGCTCAGCGAGGCGCAGGTGATGGCCATGTACCGGAGTATGCTGTTGCAGCGCCGGTTCGAGGAGCGCGCCGCGCAGATGTACGGCAAACAGAAGATCGGCGGCTTCCTCCACCTGTACATTGGTCAGGAGGCCATCGCCACGGGGACGGCGTTTGCCATGCGGATCGGGCAGGACCAGGTGATCACGGCCTACCGCGATCACGGCCTGGGGCTGGCGCTCGGCATGGATACCAACGCGTGTATGGCCGAACTTTTTGGCAAGATCGGCGGTTGCTCGCGCGGAAAAGGCGGCTCGATGCATTATTTCAGCGCGGAGCTGAAGATGATGGGAGGCCACGGCATCGTGGGGGCGCACATCCCGGTAGGAACGGGCATTGCCTTCGCCAACAAATATAAAGGAGAGGACACGGTGTGCCTCACGTTCTTCGGGGACGGCGCCGTGCACCAGGGCGCGTTTCATGAGGCGGCCAACCTGGCCGGCCTCTACGGTCTGCCAGTCATTTACGTCATCGAGAACAATCACTATGCCATGGGCACGGCCGTTCATCGCGCCGCCGCCGAGCCCGACCTCTATAAGCAGGGCCTCAGCTACAACATCCCCAGTTCGCTGGTGAACGGGATGGATGTGTTCGCCGTGTATAAGGCGATGCAGGACCACATCGCCATGGCTCGCAAGGGCCAGCCGTCCCTCCTGGAGATCCGGACGTATCGCTACCGCGGCCACTCGATGAGCGATCCGCAGAAGTACCGCACGAAGGAAGAGATGGACGCGAAGAAGAATGAAGATCCGATCATCCGCCTCAAGAGCTACATGATCGAGCACAAGCTGGCGACGAACGAGGTGTTGGATGCGGTCGACGAAGAGGTGAACAACGAAGTGCTGGCGTCCGTGGAGTTCGCGGAGAACAGCCCGTTCCCCGGCCTCGAGACGATCTACGAGGACATCTACACGCAGCAGGATTACCCGTTCACCACCTGATCTTCGGGCGCGAACGCGCCTGTACACGCGCCGGCCGCCGGCGGCAATAGAAACCACTGAACGACGATAGAAATGGCAGAATTACAACTCCGGGAGGCCATCCGCGCCGCCATGGTCGAGGAAATGGATCGCGATGAAACGGTCTTCCTGATGGGCGAGGAAGTCGCCCAGTACGACGGCGCCTACAAGGTGAGCGAGGGCATGCTCGAGCGTTATGGCGCGAAGCGCGTGATCGACACACCGATCGCTGAAAACGGCTTCGCCGGCCTCGGCATCGGCGCGGCCATGAACGGCCTACGCCCCATCATCGAGTTCATGACCTTCAACTTCTCGATGGTGTCGATGGATCAGCTCATCAACAACGCGGCGAAGATCCGCTACATGTCGGGCGGGCAGTTCAAATTCCCTATCGTGTTTCGCGGCCCGAACGGCGCCGCCGGCCAGCTGGCCGCCACCCACAACACGGCGTTTGAGTCGATCTATGCGACCATCCCGGGCCTCAAGATCGTCTCAATCTCGAACCCGGATGACGCCAAGGGCCTGCTCAAGTCGGCCATTCGCGACGACGATCCGGTGCTCTTCATGGAGAGCGAGGTGATGTACGGCATGCGCGGCGAAGTGTCCGACGCCAGGGACTACCTGATTCCGCTCGGTAAGGCGCGTATCGGCCGCGCCGGTAGCGACGTCACGATCGTGGCACACAACAAGTGCTACTGGGTGGCGATGAAAGCCGCCGAGATGCTCGAAAAAGACGGCATCAGCGCCGAGGTGATCGACCCGCGGACGATCCGCCCCCTCGACATGCCGGCGATCATCACGTCGGTCCAGAAAACGAACCGCCTCGTGATCGTGGATGAGAGCAATCCGTTCGCGAGCATCGCCTCGGAAATCGGCTTCCAGGTCCAACGGGATGCGTTCGACTACCTGGATGCACCGATCCTGCGCGTAACTGCCAAAGACACGCCGGCTCCGTACGCCAAAAACTTGATCGATTTCTATATGCCCAGCGCCGAAGATACCTATAAGGCATGCCGGCAGGTCATGTATCGGTAGCGTTGGCAAGTTGCAGGTTGGCAAGTTGCAGGTTGGCAAGTTGCAGGTTGGCAAGTTGCAGGTTGGCAAGTTGCAGGTTGGCAAGTTGCAGGTTGGTGGGTTTAATCGTTGACCATCGATCATTGACCATCGATCATTGAACATTGAACATTGAACATTCTCACGCATGGCCTTACCGATTGAAATGCCGAAAATGAGCGACACGATGGAGGAAGGGGTCCTCGTGGCGTGGCTTGCAGAAGAAGGCGCGACTGTGTCGGCCGGCGACGTGATCGCTCAGGTGGAGACGGACAAAGCGACGATGGACCTCGAGGTCTACGACAACGGGGTGCTGCTCAAACGCATGGTGCAGGCGGGCGATGCGGTGCCCATCGGCGCGCTTATCGCCGTGCTTGGCAAACAGGGAGAGGATATCTCGGCGGTGCTGGCGCGTTATAATGTCACGTCCGGCGCGGCCGCTACGGCTCCGCAAGACGCACCTGCGGCCAAGCCCGAAACCGCAGTCGAAACTGCAGCCGAAACTGCAGCCGAAACTGCAGCCCAACCTACGGCGGCGGCGCCGCCCGCCGCGGAGAGTGAGGGACGCATGAAAGCCTCCCCGCTAGCCCGCAAGATGGCGAGTTCACACGGCGTCGATCTCGGGGTGATCGCAGGATCGGGGCCCGATGGCCGGATCGTCCGTCGCGATGTGGAGGCGGCCGTGAAACGTGCACCGGCTACGGCACTGGCCACGGCACCGGCTGACTCCCCTGATTTGGCTCCAGTGTCGGCTCCGCGTTCCGCGCCGACGCCTGCCGCGGCTGCCGGCGGCGCCTACGAGGCCATCAAGCTGTCGCAGATGCGCAAGACGATCGCGCGCCGGCTCGGCGAAAGCAAATTTACGGCCCCGCACTTTTATCTCACGGTAGATGTGGCGATGGAGCAAGCCACCACCTTCCGCACCCGGCTCAACGAGCTGGCCACTACGCAGGGCCGCAGCAAGGTGTCGTTTAACGACCTTATCTCCAAGGCCTGCGCGCTCGCGCTGCGTCAGCATCCGTATGTGAATGCATCGTACATGGAGAAAGAAGGCGAAATCCGGCTCCATAAAGCCGCCCATATCGCCATCGCCGTCGCCGTCGACGAAGGCCTCGTGACCCCTGTCGTCCGTAACGTCGACCAGAAAGGGCTCTCTCAGATCGCCGAGGAGACGCGGGCGCTCGCGGAACGGGCGCGGGATCGCAAGCTCCAGCCCGACGAGTTTGAAGGCGCCACCTTCACCACGAGCAACCTCGGCATGTTCGGTATCGAGGAGTTTACGGCGATCATCAATCCGCCCAATGCCTGTATTCTGGCCATCGGGGCGATCCGGGACGTGCCGGTCGTCAAGAATGGCGAAGTAGTGGCCGGCGTCCGAATGAAGCTCACCCTATCGTGTGACCACCGTGTGGTTGATGGCGCCACAGGATCCCAGTTTCTGAACGCCGTGAAGCAGTACCTCGAGGAGCCGATGAGCCTCGTACTCTGACGCTGCGAACGTGACCGCGGATGTAACTGCGGGCGGAGCCTCCGGGTAGCGAACCGAGTCGCTTCCGGAGGCTCTGTTGTTTCTGGTTTAATTGCGCCTTTTCCCCGGCGCCGATTTCCATGCGGATCGCTCACCTCTCGGATATCCACTTCGGCCGCATCGCCTATCCCGACATCGTCGATGCGCTGTTGGCGCAAATCGAGCGCGACGCCGTCGATCTGATCGCCATTTCAGGCGATCTCACCCAGCGCGCCCTTCCTACCCAGTATCGCGAAGCGGCTCGGATGCTGGCGTCGATTCATACGCCGACGATCGTGGTTCCGGGCAACCACGACGTACTGGCCTGGTGGCGGCCTCTTTCGCGCGTCCTGCGACCGCTGGCGCGGTATCACCGATATATCTCCCCGGGGCTGACGATGAGCTTCGAGAATGAGCGTGTGGCGGTTCTCGGCATCAATTCGGCCTATGGTAGCACCATCAAAGGCGGACGTATTTCGCGGGCGACACGGGCCTCGATACGGACATACTTCGAGGGCCGGCCGGCGGCGGCGTTTAAGATCCTGGTTGTGCACCATCAGTTGACCGCCATCGGAGCCCTCGGCCCGCACGATGTGGCCCGCGGCGGCGACGCCGCCCTGGACGTTGCCCGAGAGGTGGGTGTCGATCTCATCCTGTGCGGCCATCTGCACGTGTCTCATGTCGAATCTCTAAAGCGACATCCGGCGGAGGCGCGCATCGTGGTCGCCAGCGCCGGCACGGTTACGAGCGACCGCGGGCGCCTGTCGAATCGAAATAAAAACTATTATAACGTGATCGAGGTCGAACCCGACTCGTTCACCATTGTGGAACGGTGTTACGACACTGAAACGCGGGTTTTTGTGGATGTGCGCCGTTCGCATTTTGAACGTGGCCCTGGCGCCAGAGGCGCATTGTAGCGCTGGAAAAAGCGCCAAACCGCTCCGATGCGTCGTCGTATATTAACGGATTGTCTCCCTGTGTCTACCCCTCTGCGGTCCGTCGTCCCATGTCGGGCGTTCCATCCAACGGGTACATATCCTTGGCACAGTATTTGGGAAATCGATCTCATAGCCGGTAAGCCCCCCCTGCCGCGCTCCACACGTTGCGATGAAGTCTGAAACGGTAACGACGCCCATTACGAAAGCGCTCGCTCACACGCTTCATTCAACCGTGGCCTCTCCAAGCAACCACGAAAGAATTCTATGCGACGATTCGTACCCAGGGTTTCCGCCTTCCTGTTGGGGCTAGGTCTGATAGCTGCCGCGCAGTCAGTTTCCGCACAGACGATATCCGTTAGCCTGCCGAAGCTGTACACGGATGATCGCACGATTGCGCTTCCCGTCTCTATCGGTAATGTAACCGGTCAGGACATCAAAGCTTTTCTTTTTACGGTCAATTACGACCCTGCCGTCATCGAGATCACCAGCATAGACGCCACGGGTCTGCTCGCTGAAGGCTTCTCGATCGTTGAGAATAACACCGTGCCCGGGCAGTTGACACTGGCTGGCGCACACGTGAATGCGCTGGTCGGCGAAGGGTCGTTACTTTACCTTAACGCAAAGTTTACGTCCAAGGGCACGACCGATCTGGATTTTAGCTCGTTCACGTTTAATGAAGGGCAACCGAAAGCCGGCACGAGTGATGGCGTCATCTCGAATGTCGTCCAGGTGTCGACCGAAGATGCGACGGGCATTCCGGAGCGTTTCGCCCTCGATGGCAACTACCCGAATCCGTTTAATCCGACGACGACCATCCAGTTCGATCTGCCCGAAGCCGCCAGTGTACGGATTGACATTGTGGATATGCTTGGCCGGCAGGTCATGACGATCCCGGCGCAGTCCTATGTGGCCGGCGCCAGCCATCGCGTCCCGGTCGATGCCGCACAGCTCGCCTCCGGGATCTATGTCTACAGGGTGACTGCCGAGGGCATCAGCCAGACGCACGTGCAGACGGCGACCATGACGCTCATCAAGTAACGCGATGCCAGTCCGGCGCAGGCACGTTCCGGCGCCGGCCGATGGTGACGCCGCGCTTTCCTCTCCCGCACGGCGCCTTTCTAATCTAGCGCTCAGACCTATTCTGGATAGGCTAACGGACATGCAACGGCCATGTATTGGCCCTGTGTTTGCCTGGTAACGCGAAATCCAAACCAACCTCGTTGTGGCTCTCCAACGAGGACGAATTGACCCACATCATGCCTTCCTCGCTTCAATTAGTTCTACTTGATGCGCGGCGTCGCCCAGTTATGGAACGGTCGCGCCTCACCCCCGGCCCCGAGCAGACACGGTACAGGATCATGTGGAGAACTCTTTATACGGCGGTTACGCTCCTGGTCGTGGCGCTTCCGTTGCAGCCGGCCCAGGCACAGATCAGCGTGAGCCTGCCCGCGGTGACGGCCCAGCAAGGCACGTCGCAGGATATTTCGCTGACGGTGGGTAATCTGACGAACCAGAATGTCACCTCCTACCAGTTCAGCATCACCTATAACCCGACTGTTCTGGAGATCGACGCGGTCTCGGTCGCCGGCACCCTGTCCGCCGGCACATCGGCTACCATAAATACGGCCACGTCCGGGGTGATCACCGTTGCCTGGGCCTCGGCCAATGCGTTGACGGGCCAGGGGGCACTGATCAAACTCAGCGCAGACTTCATCGGGGTCGGCTCGTCCGCCCTGACGATATCGGATTTCATTTTCAACGAAGGCGTGCCGGCGGCTTCGGCCACTAACGGGAGCGTCACGGTGAGTTCGACGCCCCCGCCGCCATCGATCGCGGTATCCCTCCCGAGTAACGCGTCGACACAGGTGGGCGCCGGCGCGGTCGCTGTTCCTGTTACGGTCGGGCCGGTCACGGGGTCGAACATCACTTCCTACGCCCTCACCGTCATGTTCAACCCGGCCTTCGTGAACATCACCGGGGCTACGGTGGGCGGCACGCTGTCCTCCACGGCGAATGCTTCGGTGACGACGGGTTCGGGCACGATCACGGTCTCCTGGAGCGGCGCGGCGTTGTCGGGGTCCGGAACGCTCGTGAACCTGACCGCGTCGCCCGTCGCGGCGGGCACGTCGAACCTGTCCTTCACATCGATGACGTTTAATGGCGGCACACCGACGGCGACCACGACCAATGGATCGATCACGGTGACGCCGCAAACGGGTGTTGGTTCGGTTTCGATGGCGATGCCGGCGTCGTTTTCGGGGACAATCGGGACGACGGTGGATATTCCGATCACGGTCGACAACCTCACTGGCAAAGGCGTCAACTCCTATCAGCTGGTAATCGGTTTCGACCCGGCGATCGTCAATGTCACCAGCGCCACGGTAGCCGGGACGCTTTCGTCGGGCGGCGAGGTAGTGCCGACGTCGTTAGGTCCGGGCTCGATGTCCATCATCTGGGCGGGCGCGAACGCGCTGAGCGGCTCCGGGGTACTGCTAAATCTGAAAGCCAACCTGCGCACGGTCGGCGCCTCGCCGCTGACATTCACTTCAACACTGATCAACGAAGGGTCGCCGACGGCGACGACGACCAACGGCCAACTGGTTGTTTCTGCGAACACGGGCGTCACGCCGATCGCCGTGGCGCTTTCGGCACGGAGTGGAAATGTCGGCGAAACGCTGACTATTCCCGTCTCCGTTGGTGACCTCACGGGACGCGGAGTGTCGTCGTTCGAGTTTACGATGACTTATAACCCGGCGCTGGTGAGCATGGGCGTGAGCCAGACGGGCACGCTGAGCGCCGCCACAGCCGCCATCGTCAATACCGATACACCGGGGGAAGTGACCGTGGCCTGGGCTTCGGTCGCCAATATCGCCGGCGCGGGGGCGCTCGTGAACCTGCAACTGAGCCTCCTCGCCGAGGGGACGAGTCCGATTACGTTCGACTCGTTTTCGTTTAACGAGGGCTCGCCGGCCGCGACGCTCACGAACGGGAGCGTGACGGTTTCGAGTAACGCGACGATCATCAACATCGCGCTGCCGCAAAACAGCACCGGCAACATTGGCGAGACGCTCACCATCCCTATTCAAGTGGGGAATACAAGCAACTCGAACGTGACGTCGTATGCCTTCACGATGGCCTTCAGCAACGCGCTCCTCAGCTTCGCCGGTGTAGATGTGGCCGGCACCCTCTCCGCGGCCAGTGTCCCGACGGTCAACACCGCCACGCCCGGGCAGGTGACCGTGAGCTGGCAGGGAAGCGCGCTGACGGGGTCCGGCGTGTTGGCCAATGTGCGATTCAACTTGCTGAGTGATGGGACGACGCCGTTGACGTTTTCCAGCTTTTCATTCAACTCCGGCACACCCCAGTCCAGCCTGCAAAACGGCAACATCACCATCTCCGGCTCCGGCGCGCTGGGGGTCTCGGCGCCGTCCGGCCTCATCGGCTCGGTGGGGGAGCAGCTGCAGATCCCGATCGCGATTGGCGTTCTCACCGGCCGGAATGTAACCTCATTTTCGTTTACCCTGACGTACGACGCGAGTGATCTCACGATTAACGACGTCAACACGGAAGGCACGCTCCTCGCCGGCCAAACCCTGGATGTCACGCAGGGGACCGGCCAGATCACGGTTGCCTTCACCGGATCTCAACCGTTGACGGGGTCCGGCACGCTGATCAAACTGGTGGCCGATCTCGTGACGCCGGGGACGAGCGCGCTGGTGTTTACAGCCTTCACCCTGAATACCGGCACACCGGCCGCGGCCGCAATCGACGGAAGTATTACCGTACAGGGCGTCACGGCCTCGATCCAGTTGATCCATAACTCTCCCGACGCGCCGATTGTGGATGTCTATGTCAATGATGTCAAGGTGGCCGACGCCCTCTCGTATGCCCGCGCCACGGCCTTTATCGAGTTCACCACGGCCGTGCTTACGATCGATGTCGTAAACGACCAGGCTGCCTCGAACACCCAGCCGATCGCCACGACCAACGTCACGCTCATCAACGGCCAGGCGTATGTGGCCGTGTTAAACGGACTGTTTGCCGGCTCGGGCAAACAGGCACTGGGGATCGTTGTCGAAGAAACCGTGCTTGAGGCCAGCGGCGATGATACGGTAGATCTCCTGGCGTTCCAGGGCTCGCCGGACGCGCCGTTACTCGAGATCAACCTCGTCGACGATAGCGGTGCGCACCGCACCGTGGCGGCGTTCGGGACCGACATCGCATTTGGCGAAGGCCGGCTGGCCAGCGGCATTGAGCCCGGCCTGTACCACATGGAACTGGTGGATTCGAACGGGACCATCGTCAATACCTATCGGGCGGACCTGACCCGCACCGCTGGCTCGGCGCTGTTGTTTATGATTCAGGGCTTTGTCGATCCCATCATCACCCAGCCCGACCTCACCATTACCGCCTACGCGCCGGACGGCCGCGCCATCTTCCTCCCGCTCTCCACCGCCAACGAAGACGGGACGGTGGTTCCGGTTGCGTTTTCGCTGGACGGCAACTACCCCAATCCGTTTAATCCGAGCACCACCATCCAGTTCGGCCTGCCCGAGCCGGCGGAAGTGGCCATCGATGTGTTTGACCTGCTCGGCCGGCACGTGCTCAGCGTCCCCTCCCGGCCCTTCACGGCCGGCGACGCCCAGATCGCCCCGCTCGATGCTTCCGAACTTGCCTCGGGCACATACGTTTACCGTGTCACGGCGCGCGGCGCTCAGCAGACGTACACTTCTAGCGATACCATGACGCTCCTCAAGTAAACGCGCCCGGGGAGCGGGCATCCGACTCTTCGATGGTGCGGCTTCGCTCCTCGCTTCTCGCTTTTCTCGAGTACGGCAATACCCAGATCGCGCTCATCGCGGCGGCGCTGATCGGCGCTACACCCCTGTGGTTTGGTCTTCCCGCATCGCACCCTCTCATGACAGCCGGCGCCGCCGGTGCGTTTCTGTTGTACCAGCTCGATCGGTCGTGGCAGGTTTCTCCCGAGGACGTGCACAACCAGCCCGAGCGTCTGGCATGGGTACGCGCGCATCGGGGATGGACGCGCGTCTCCGCCCTCATCGCGCTGAGCGCCATTGCCGCTGCCTCGTTCCACCTCAAGCCGGCGACGTTCGGGGCCGGGGCGGCCCTCGGTCTTGCCGGGGTCATCTACCTGTTGCCGATCCTGCCCGGGCGTAATCGCCCCAAAGGGCACTGGCTGATCAAACCCCTGGCGATTGGTGGGGCGTGGTCGATCGGTGCGATCGCATTGCCAGCGTTGGAGGCCGGAGTTCCCGTGGATGTCCATCTCGCCGGGTTGCTGCTCTATCGGTTTCTGTTTTTGATGCCTAATGTGGTGCTGGCGGACTGGCCCGACCGCGACGGGGATCGGCGCGAGGGGCTCCATTCAGCGGCTATGGTGCTTGGTGAGCACCACGTGCGCCGGCTCGCACAGGTCGCCTGTGTGGCGTCGATAGCGGTAGGAGGGGGGCTTGCCTGGCGATTGGGATGGCCACTGCCGGCGATGATCGACCTGGCCGGCCCGGCGTTGATGCTGGTCGCCGTCAGCCGGCCGCTGCCGGCGTCCCGCTGGTTTTACGCCTTCTGGCTCGATATCCTGCTCGGTTGGCCGCTCGTCGCCCTGCTGATCGACACGATAAAGGGGTAGTTCGGAACATTTACAGCGTTTCACACTACCGTACCCGGCTACGATAAAACGTCCTGAAATACCATCTCCATGAGTGTCTATACGACCATCGACCAGCTGTCGCGCCTCGACGGGCGCGCGGTAACGATCAAAGGCTGGCTCTACAACCGACGCGATTCAAAGGGATTGCAATTTCTGGTCATGCGCGACGGCAGCGGCCTCGTCCAGTGCGTGGTGAATCAGGAGGAAGTGGATGCCGCGTCGTGGGCGGCGGCGGAGGGGGCCTCGCAGGAGACGGCCCTTCAGATCGTAGGCCGTGTTCGGCAGGACGAGCGGCAGGTGGGGGGATGGGAGATCCAGGCGACATCCGTCACGCTCATCGGCACTTCGACGGACTATCCGATCACCCCGAAGGAGCATGGGGTCGAGTTTCTGATGAACAACCGGCACCTGTGGCTGCGCAGCCGCCGGCCGTGGGCCGTCATGCGCATCCGGAACCGCATCATCATGGCCATCCACCAGTTCTTCCAGAACCGCGGCTTCCTGCAGATGGACGCCCCGATTCTGACCGGGAATGCGGTGGAGGGGACGTCCACCCTGTTCGAGATCGACTACTTCGGCGAGCCGGCGTACCTCACGCAGAGCGGGCAGCTCTACGGCGAGGCTATGGCTATGGCGTTCGGTAAGATCTACACATTCGGCCCGACATTCCGTGCGGAGAAATCCAAAACCCGCCGGCACCTCACCGAATTCTGGATGATCGAGCCCGAGATGGCGTTTTACGATCTCACCATGAACATGGACCTCGCCGAAGACTTCCTGGTGTCGATCGTCCACGAAGTGCTCGCCCATTGCCGCGAGGAGCTTGAGGTACTTAGCCGCGACATCGCCGCGCTCGAGCGCATCCAGAAGCCGTTCCCCCGCATCGCCTACACCGATGCCGTCGCGATGCTGAAGAGCGAGAAGACGGCGCATATGGTGGACGCCGAAATCGCGGCGCTCCAGCAAGAAGGGCCACGGCTGATGGCCGAACTGGTGGACAATAAGAAGCGCTACGGCCAGGCCAAGAAACACGAAAAGCGCCAGATGGACGCTCGCGAAATCGAGATCAACCAGCGGCTGGCGGACGTCGAGGAGAGCCTGCGCAACCTGCCGAAATGGAAGGAATCCGCCATGAACTTCGAGTGGGGCAACGACCTCGGCGGAAGCGACGAGACGTTGCTGACCCGGCACTTCGACCGCCCGATCATCGTGCACCGCTACCCGGCGGTCGTCAAGGCGTTTTATATGAAGCGGGACCCCGAGGACGACCGCCTGGCGCTGGGCATGGACGTGCTGGCACCGGAAGGGTATGGCGAGATCATCGGTGGGGGAGAGCGGGCGACCGATCTGGCGTTCCTCCAACAGCAAGTGCGCGATCACCAACTGCCAGAGGAGGTGTTCAGCTGGTACTTCGATCTGCGGCGGTACGGCTCCGTTCCGCATAGCGGGTTTGGGCTCGGGCTGGAGCGTACCGTTACCTGGATCACGGGCCTGACGCACTTGCGAGAGGCTATCCCGTTTCCACGAATGCTGGGCCGGCTGACGCCCTGACGCAATCTTTGGTGGCGGTTCAGCGTTAAACATTCGATGTTCACGGTGAACCCTCCCATTGACAATCAAGATCTTGCGCTACCTATGAAACGTCTTCCTCTCTATTTCCTCATCCTGCTGGTTTTCGGCGGCTGTTCGTCGCCGGCTCCCCTAATGGCGCAGACCGCGCTCCAACCCATGGAACGACTTCAGCGAACCGTCACAGTCGGCGGGCAGGGCAAGGCCACGGCGGTTCCGGACAAGGCATCGGTGTGGTTCGGTATCGTGACGCGGTCCGAAGACCCGGAGGAGGCCCGCCAGAAAAACGCCACAACGGCCGCCGAGGCCATGAACGCCATCCGTGCCCTGGGCGTCGAGGAGCGGAAGCTGAAGCTCCAAACGCTTCGCCTCCAGCCGGTGCAGGAATACAACCCGCGCACCCAGATACATGAGGAAAAGGGCTATGAAGCGTACCGCGATCTGGTCGTAGAGGTGGAGGACCTGGATCTGCTCCCGAAGCTCATCGCCGAGATCGTCCAGAAAGGCGCCAACCGGCTGAATAGTATCTCCTACGGGATCAAGGATGACGCCGGCTTCCGCAACGAGGCGCTGGTAAAGGCCGTTCAGGAAGCCCGTTCGAAGGCCGAGCTGATGGCCACCACCGCCGGCGCGAAACTGGGCCCCGTGCTCATCATCCAGGAAGAAGGGTACTCGATGCCTACCCCGATGATCGCCATGGATATGGCTGCCGCCCCGATGATGAAAGCCGAACGCGACACCTCCGAGCCGGACTCCTACGCCGCCGGCGAGATGGAGGTGAGCACGACGGTGCGGATTACGTTTGCGATTAGCGATTAAACGATTAGCGAATAAACGATTAGCGAATAGCGATTGGGATATCCACATAAAGCGTTCGATTCTACGCTACTCCCGGAGGCCGAGATGACGGCCCGGGCGGATGCCTTTTATGCCGAGATGGACCGGCGCCGGTCGGTCCGCTTTTTCAGCGACCGGCCGGTGCCGAAACACCTCATCGAGCGGGCGATCCAGACGGCCGGCACGGCGCCGAGCGGCGCGCATAAACAGCCGTGGACGTTTGTCGCCATCGGCGACCCGGCCGTGAAGCGGGAGATCAGGGTGGCGGCCGAGGAGGAGGAGAAGGAAAGTTACGAGGGCCGGATGTCCCCCGAGTGGCTGGAGGCGCTGGCGCCCATCGGTACGGACTGGCGGAAGCCGTTTCTGGAGACCGTGCCCTGGATCGTAGTGTGTTTCGCGCAGCGGACCGGCGTGGGGCCGGCTGGCGAGAAGGTGAAGCACTACTATGTCAACGAAAGCTGCGGCATCGCGTGCGGGCTGTTTATCGCTGCGTTGCACCACATGGGCCTGGCGACTCTCACCCACACGCCGAGTCCGATGCGGTTTTTGAGCGAGATTCTGGAGCGGCCGGCGAACGAGCAGCCGTATATCCTCTTCCCCGTCGGCTACCCGGCCGAGGACGCGACGGTGCCGGATTTGAGGCGAAAGGAGCTGGGGCAGATCGCGGTGTGGAAGTAAGCGCCGTCCGGTAGTTGGCGGACGGCGCTTACTATACCTCCAGGTTTTTTACAGAGCGTCACCGCCCGGCGGCGAGTTCGCGGAGGGTGTCGGCGAGTAGGGCGCGGACCTTGTTAATCTGGGTCAACTGACCGCGGGCTACGGCGGCGAGGGCTTCGGCTTCGAGGGACGAGGCGGCGGCCTGAAGCGGCGCGGCGCCGGTGCCGGATAGCGCGGCGTCGAGGGCGGTCGTTGCTGCCGGGGTCAGGGCGCCGGCCCGAACGAGCTGATCGCGGTACGCGCCGGCAACCGTCACGCTGGCCTGCCATTCCATCCGGGGCTGGTTCTGCGGGTTGAAGGTCTCGTACCGAACGGCCATCGCGGCATCGATTTCGTTCTGGGAGAGATGCTCGCTGGGGGTGAGTTCGAACACATCGAGGCCACGGACGATTTCGGCGCCGTAGATGTAGCCGTTGTACCAGTAGGTGGACCAGTACCCGCCGAGGACGGACTGCGTGTCGCTGATCGGGCCGCGGTCGAAGTAGGCGATTTCAAACGGGTTGTGCGGGTCTGTGAAGTCGAAGATCGACATCCCGCCCTGGTACCAGGCCTGGACCATGATATCGCGGCCCGGGACCGGGATGAGCGAACCGTTGTGGGCCACGCAGTTCTCGGTCGACGTCTGCGGCACCGGCAGCTTGTAGTAGCCGGCGCGGACGAGCTTGCCGTCGACCACGTTAAATAGGGCATTGGCGCCCCAGGTGGGGAGGTCGGATTCGCGGCAGCGAGGTGCGGCGCCGCCGCCCCATTCGTCGGTGAAGATGACCTTCGTTCCGTCGTTGTTAAACGTGGCCGAGTGCCAGTAGGCGAAGTTCGGGTCGGTCACTTCATCGATGCGGACGGGCTGGGCCGTGTTCGAGATGTCCAGCAGGATGCCGTTGCCCGAGCAGGCGCCGCCGGCGAGGCCAATCTGCGGGTAGGCGGTGATGTCGTGGCACTGGTTGGTGATGGAGGTGCGCTGGGTGCCGGCGCCGTGGTCGCCGCCCGGCCAGAGGCCGGCGATGTTGCCGCTCTCGTCCGCGAAGATGCGGGGGTTGCTGACGATGGCCGCCTCGTGCGGCGCATCGAGCGGCACCCGGATGACGTCGATCCTGAAATAGGCCGTATTCGGGTCCTCATCCGGGTCGGCGCCGGAGCAGCCGGCCATCTCATCGCCAGAGCGGGCGGGGCCGGTGCCCGATACATAGACGTAGATGATGTTGTCGTCATTCGGGTCGCTCACGAGCGAGTGGGTGTGGGAGCCGCGGCAGGTCTGCACGGCCGCCACCTGGCGGGGGTTGTCGAGGTCGCTGAAGTCGAAGATGCGTACGCCGCGCAGGCGTTCGGAACTGACATCCCCCGGAATCCCCTGGATGCCGCAGTCGATCCGGCCTCGTGTTTCCTCGACGGACATAAAGAGGAGATTACCATGGATCGAAACGTCTCCCTGGCCGCCGGGGCAAACGATGGAGAGGCGGTGTTGCGGGTTACCCGGCTCCGCGATGTCGTAGACGTTAAAGCCGCGGTAGTTGCCGACAAACACGAGGTCGCCGGTGAAGGCGAGGTCTGTGTTGCTGACGTTTCCGCTACCGCGTTCGGTGCTGTTGAAGCCTTCGGGGCGGGGAAGGCTGGCGAGGAGGCGAACATTGCTGCCGGCGACGCCGGCGTCCGTGACTCCAGCCTTGAGTCCGATGCGCGGGTCGGAGGTGTCCCAGGTCCAGGCCGGCTCCGCCGGGGCGTCCTGCGCCTGCGCAGGGGCGTTGATCACTACGAGGCCCAGGAGCAGCAATACGCCATGCAGTATATGGCGGGGTCGAGCGAATTCAATTCGGATACGTGTCATGTCGATGGAGTGGGACGGTTCAGTTGAGGGATGGGAAGCGATTATCGGAGGGAGGCGATCATCTGCCGCATACGGTCGATTTCCATGCGCTGGTCCACATCCACATCGGCGGCGAAGCGGTAGACGTCGGTGTCCTGGCCGGCGCCGGCGCTGGCGAAAAGGGTCTCGACCATCGTGAGGGCGCCTTCGTGGTGGGCGATCATGAACTCGAGAAACAGGCGGTAGAAGACGTCGCCCGTGGAGGCTTTGAGCTGCTCCATCTGTTCTGGGGAGAGCATGCCGGGCATGAGGTGGCCGGGCTCGTGACCGTGGTGCATGGCGTGGGAGGAGGCCGCCGGCGCCATCTCGCCGCGGTCCCGCAGCCAGGTCTGCATCAGGAGGATTTCATCGCGCTGAGAGACATCGATGCGCCGGGCGAGCATCCGCAAATCCGGCCGGGTGGTGCGTTCTTCCACCAGGGCAGTCATTTCAAGGGCCTGGGCGTGGTGGCCGATCATCCCCTGCATGAAGTCGACATCCGCGCGGGTGTATTTTGGGCGGACGTCCGCAGCGAGTTCAGCGGCCGAGAGGGCCCGGCTGGCCTGGCCCGGCGCGCCAGGCTGGACGACACGTACGGCGCCGGTGGATGGGGGAGGCGCCTCGATCGAGGGGTGAGCGGTACGACAGCCGAAGAGGGTTAGGGCCGAAACGAGCGCGCCCAGGCAGTACATTCGCAGTGGAGTGCGGGTCATGGTAACGGGTTCAAGTAGTTTCCGGCAATGGCCACAACATACCTTTTTCGGAGTGATGGGGCAACCTTCAGGACGCACAGACGCGATCAGAGGACATCGATCGGCCGTCAAAGTCGTTTTAGGATGCCATCGTACTCCGCGTGCGGCCCTACCCAAAACCAGTACACGGCCCCGTCTCGAAGACGACCGAGTGCGCGGTAGCTGGCGGTGATTCGCACCGAATAAATGTCAATGCCTGCATTCACCTTCTTGAAGTGCAGGGATGGGTGTTCCGGGTGTAAGCGCCAGCGTGTAAATGTCTCTATCGTTTGTTGCCTGATCTGTTGGGGCAACGCTTCAAAACACTTTCTAAAGGATGGTAGGACGTGAGAATCCATCAAGCACGCAAGAACTCATCCAGTGAAGTACTTACGCCCTGATCGATAGCCCTGTCGATTTCTCGGAGAAGAGCTTTCCATTCGTCATCTGTCGTTCCAGCGAATGCGTGTTCCCACCGTTCATCCGCACCCAGATCTTCCAGGATTCGGACGGCTATTTCGTCTTGCAGCTGCGCCGGCAGCTTCTGCAGCCGGGCGATGGCGTTCAGTAGGAGGCGGGTCATGTCTTTTGCTTGCTGAATTGAGGCTGATAAGTTAACCCGTTCCGGGGTCGATAGTTTGGTATTGCAAGATGAAATCTACCCTGACGGGGCGTTGTACCGAGTCAGGCATCAAACGCTCTAATCACTTCGATAAACGCCTCCCCGTAGCGCTCCAGCTTCACCTGGCCCACACCGGATAACCGGGCGAAGGCGTCGAGGGTGGTGGGGCGGTGGCGGACCATTGCGGCGAGGGTGGTGTCGCCGAAGACGACGTAGGGCGGGACGCCCTGGTCGCGGGCAAGGTCGAGGCGGAGCCGGCGGAGGGCGTCGAACAGGGGCTTGTCGTCCGGGCGGGCGGCGTGGACGGATTCCTCGAAGGCGGCCAACGTCGTGGTGGGCCGCCGGCGGGCGCGTGGCTCGGGCTTCGCTTCCTTGCGGAAGAAAACAAGCGTCTGCCCCTTGAGCACCGGCCCGCAACCTTCCGTCAGGCGTATGCCGCCAAATCCCGTGATATCCACCCGGAGGAAGTTCGAGGCCACGAGCTGGCGGATGACGGCTTGCCATTCGGAGGCGGAGAGCTCCTTGCCGGCGGCGAAGGTAGGCAGCTGGTCGTGCCCGAAGCGGCTCACCTTATCGGTCGCGTTTCCGAGCAGCACATCCACCAGGTGGCCGACCCCGAAGCGTTGCCCCGTCCGAGCGACACACGACATCACCTTCTGGGCGGCGACGGTGCCGTCCCACTGTTCGACGGGCGTCGTGCAATTGTCGCAATTCCCGCAGGCCGCGTCGAGCGGCTGGCCGAAGTAGGTGAGGAGCACCTGCCGGCGGCAGGTGACGGTTTCGCAGTATCCGAAGAGCTGGTTCAGCTTGTGCTGCTCCACCCATTTTTGTTTTTCGTCGGCCTCCGAGCCCTCCAGGATCTTGCGCATCGTGACGATGTCCGCCAGGCTGTACGTCATCCAGGCGTCGGCCGGCAGGCCGTCGCGGCCGGCGCGGCCGGTCTCCTGGTAGTAGGCCTCGAGGGAGCGCGGGACGTCCAGATGGGCCACGAAGCGGACGTTCGGCTTGTCGATCCCCATCCCGAACGCGATGGTGGCGACGACGATCAGGCCTTCTTCCCGGATGAACCGGCGCTGGTTTTTTTCACGCGTCTCGCTGGCCAGGCCGGCGTGGTAGGGGAGGGCTTCGATGCCGTGATCGACGAGCCACTCGGCGGTTTCCTCGACGCTTTTGCGCGAAAAACAGTAGACGATGCCGGCCTCGCCCGGGTGCTCCCGCTGGATAAACGTAAGCAGCTGCTGACGCGGCGATTTCTTGGGGATGACCGCGTAGCGGATGTTCGGGCGGTCGAACCCGGTGACGGCCAGGCCCTCGGGCGGGATGCGGAGGCGTTCGAGGATCTCGCGTTGGGTGGGCTCGTCGGCCGTGGCGGTTACGGCGATGCAGGGGATGTCCGGAAAACGCTCGCGTAGGGAGGCGATTTGTAGATATTCGGGCCGGAAGTCGTGCCCCCATTGCGAGATGCAGTGGGCCTCATCGATGGCGAGGAGCGCGATCTGGAGGCGCCCGAGGAGGTTCAGGAAGCCCTCCGTCATGAGGCGCTCGGGGGCGACATAGAGGAGGTCCAGCTCGCCGGCCAGCGCCCGGCGGGCGACATCGCGCTGGGCCTCGAGGTCGAGGCTGGAGTTGAGGAACGCGGCCCGGACGCCCAGCTGGGTGAGGGCCGTCACCTGGTCCTGCATGAGCGCGATGAGCGGCGAAACGACGATGCCCGTGCCCGGCCGGATGAGGGACGGCAGCTGGTAGCAGAGCGACTTCCCGCCGCCGGTGGGCATGACGAGGAGGGTATGGTGGCCGGCGATGACGCGGTGCACGATCGGGCCCTGCCGGGGGCGGAAGCTGTCGTAGCCGAAAACGGCCTTTAACACGGCTTCAGGGGTCTGGCGAGTCGGATCGGGCACGGGGCAACAAGCGATGGGCAAGTGGACGAGGAAATCGCCCGTAAGATAGGGCCGGCGTGCCTCGTTCCACCACGAAGCGACTGTGAAGAGCCCGTCCGAGGAAACCCGGACTTCATCCGTTCATACAAGAGCCGATTTACTAGTAGAATCGCGTCCAACCCTCAACGTCCGTTCCCGTATGCGCCTGGCGCGCTCCACCTGGTTTCTGCGGCTTTTTGTGGCGATCTCGCTGCTGAGCCTGCTCCCGTCGCTCGTCGCCCCGATGGCGCGCGTGGGGCGGTATGCCGGCAGCGCCTATGGCGATTGGCTTCGCACGCAGCTTCGCGATACGCCCAGCACGGCGTTTGACACCGCCATCGACGAGGCCTTGGCCGTCGGGCCGAGGTCGCTTGACGCCTTTTTAGGGGCTTTTATCGAGGCCTACGGGGATCGGCAGGCACTGACTCTCGCGTTCACCGGGTCGGAGATCCGGGCGGACGATCTGTTGGATTTGTTGAGCCAGCGCTATAGCCGGCTCGTGGGAGACGCTGTCGTCCCCGATGTCATCATGAAAGCCGCGCCTGTTCGCGGGGCGCTTTCTGATCGGAGCTACCGTGCCGTCTTGCAGGCGGAACAGACGCTACAGCGGGTTGCCGTTCGCCATCTCGTGCTCCAGTTCGCCGAAACCGCGGCCTTTGCCTCGCCGCTTCGGTTGCTCACATCCCTGCAACCGCTCGGTCCCTAGGATCCACGCTGGTTGACCCCGGCTAATGGCTCGTGATGCCTTTTATGCCGTCGTTCAACCCCCAGGTTTATCCCCATATTAAACAGTCAGACCTGCCGGCGGCGGTGGGTGCTGGCATTATCTGGTTTTGTAGTATGAAAGAGAACGGATTTAAGACTACGCTCATCGTGGCGTTCCTGGCCCTGTGTGGATTCTATCTCTACCCCTCGGTGCGGACGTTTCTGGAGAACAGGAAGATCGCGGCGATGGCCGACGAGGCACGGGTTCAGTACGAAGACGAAAACTACGTGTCGCTGCGCGCCATGCGCGAGAAGTCGCTGAAGCTTGGCCTCGACTTGCTTGGCGGCATGCACGTCACCCTGGAGGTGCGTCTGGACGCCCTCATCCGCGAACTGGCGACGGATGTAGACGATACGTTTAACGAAGTGCTCGCCGAAGCGCGCGCGGAGTCGGTTAGCGGCAATTCCTCGATGATCGAGATCTTCGGGGCCAACTTCACCGCGCGGGATCCTGAAGCCAGGCTCTCCCGGTATTTCAGGGACGATGAGGCGAACATCACGCGTCGCTCGTCGAACGCAGAGGTGCTTGCCTATCTGCAGAGCGAGGCGGACGAAGCCGTACAGCGCGCCATCGAGATCATCCGTCAGCGCGTCGACCGGTTTGGCGTGAGCGAGCCGGCGATCCAGCTCCAGGGCACGCGCCGCATCGTGGTCGAGTTGCCCGGCGTGGACGATCCGGAGCGGGTTCGTTCGCTGTTGCGAGGTACCGCGCGGCTCGAGTTTCGGATGATGACGGATCCCGAAGACGTGCTCCGCTCACTCCAGCAGTTGATCGAAGCGTACGAGGAAGCCCCGGCGATCGCCGCTGCCGATACGAGCGCCGGCGATTCGACGGCCGTGGCTACCGCGGATACCGCGGAGGCCTCCCCCACGATCGACAACCTGCTCGACGAAACGGATGATGCGCTGGCGCCGAACAATCGCTTGCTGGCCATCATGCAGCCCTTTGGGCAGGGGGTCATCTACGGCACCGTTTCCGAGGCCGATACGGCGAAATTCAACGCCCTGAGTAAGGAAATACTGTTTCAGGATCAGCTGCCGGTGAATACCAGGCTGATGTTCAGTTCCGGTGCGGTCGGCATTGACCCCGATGGGTTCGAGCAGTTCTATGTACTGGGCGTCCGGGAGGAAGTGGAGCTGGATGGCAGCGTCATCACCGACGCGCGCGTCGAGTTCGACGAAGTGAACCGCGCGGAAGTGACCATGACGATGAACGCCGAAGGGGCGCGGACATGGTCGCGCCTGACCGGCGCCAACGTGGGGCGCAACGTCTCCGTCGTGATGGACAATGTCGTCTACTCGTTTCCCACCGTGATCGAACGCATCCCGAGCGGGCGGACATCGATCAGCGGGCTGGAGTCACGCGAGGAGGCGCAGGATGTCGTGACGATCCTCAAGTCGGGCGCGCTGCCGGCGCCGGTGGACATCGTGGAAGAGCGCACCGTCGGGCCGAGCCTTGGCGCGGCGTCTATCCGGGCCGGCCTCAACTCGGTGCTGGTCGGTCTTCTGATCGTGGCGCTGTTCATGATCTTCTATTACCGCACGGCCGGCATCGTCGCGGACCTGGCCCTGATCCTGAACATCGTGTTTATCCTCGGCATCCTGGCCGCATTCGGCGCCACGCTTACACTGCCGGGTATCGCGGGTATCGTGTTGACGATCGGTATGGCCGTCGACGCCAACGTGCTCGTCTTCGAACGCGTGCGAGAGGAATTGTCGACCGGGAAGTCCATGAAGGCCGCTATCGATGGCGGGTATTCGAAGGCCCTGAGCTCCATCCTGGATGCAAACATCACCACGTTTTTTGTGGGGATGATCCTATACTCGTTCGGCGTCGGGCCGATCCAGGGTTTCGCCGTTACCCTCATGGCCGGCATCCTGTCTTCGCTCTTCAGCGCAATCATCATCTCCCGCGTCGTCTTCGACTGGATGGTGGGCGAGCGCCGCATGAGTGTCAATTTCGGCTGATCCAACCGCCCGAGCCGCCTGCAGCAGCGGGCGAATCGGGGCACCACGACCATTCGGCCGGCGCCGTAGCGGCGCGGCCACTGACTTGAACCACCATGCGTATTTTTGAAAACGCCAACTATCAGTTTATGCGCAACCGCAAGATCGCCTACGCGATTTCGGGCGCCTTATTCGTGCTCAGCCTCGCGTCGTTGCTATTCCGGGGCCTGGAGGTGGGGATCGACTTCCTGGGCGGGATGGAGTTTGTCGTCGAGAGCGACCAGCCGGTGTCGACCGCCGAAGTCCGCTCGACGCTGGCCACCGCACTGGGTAGCGAGCCCGAGGTGAAGACGTTCGATGAGACGGGCCTGCTGATTCGCACGGCCTCCACGGGCGACATCAACGAGGTAGAGGCCCAGGTGCTCCGGGGCGTTAATGAGGCCGCCCCGGGCGGGACGCACCGGATCGTGAAGACCGACATCGTTGGCCCCCGGTTCGCCGAGGACCTCAAGCGGGGCGCGTTTTATTCGGTCATCGGCTCGCTCATCGTGATCTTCCTGTACATCTGGGTCCGTTTCCAGTGGAAAGTGGGATACAGCGTCGGCGCCGTCGCCGCGCTCGTCCACGACGTCGTGATCACGCTGGGAATGTTCTCGCTCATGCATCACCTGAACATCGTTCCGTTTTCGCTCCAGATCGATCAGACGATTATAGCGGCGTTCCTCACGATCGTCGGCTACTCGATCAACGACACGGTGGTTGTGTTCGACCGTATCCGCGAGTACACCACGATGTTCAAGACGGAAAACTACGAAAATGTGGTCAACCGATCCATCAACACCACACTGAGCCGCACTATCATTACCTCGGGCACGACCTTGCTCGTAGTGATAACGCTGTTTATATTCGGGAGCGAAGTGTTGCGGGGATTCGCCTTTGCGCTGCTATTCGGCATCGGCATCGGCACCTATTCCTCGATTTTTGTGGCGGCCCCCATCGTGGTGGAGCTTCGGAATCGGATCGGTGCACGATGAGGGAATCCTCCCCCACCCATCAACACGGAACTCACTCACCAATCGGACTCGCACGATGAATTACAGTGTCGAAGAGAAATACAACGCAGTCGTCATCACGCTGAAGGGTAACGTCATGGGCGGCCCGGACGGCGCGAAGCTGCACGACACGCTGAAAGAGTTGAAGGAGCAGGATAAAAAGAACGTGGTCGTCGATCTATCCAAGACCAAGTTCATGAACTCCAGCGGCCTCGGCATGTTGATCAGTGCGATGACCACGATGCGCAACGCCGGCGGAGACCTCCGCCTGGCGAACGTGGCCGATCGGATCCAGTCGCTGCTCGTCATCACGAAGCTGATCACGGTGTTCAAACACTACGACAACGTAGAAGACGCCGTTAGCAGCTACGCGGCATAAGCGTCTTCGTGTAAGTGCCGTTTCTGCGAGCGTCGGTCCGTGTGATCGGGCGCATCGCACGACCGGCGCGCGGCGCCTTGCCGCGCAACGATAGACGGCGCACTCGGGTGAACCGCCCGCGCGTGCCGTTGCCGGCGCACCGGTTTGAGGGGCGGCGAGGGTGACCTCGCCGCCTCCGTTTGTGTTTTAATCGAGACCATCATGCCTGTAAGCGTTGTAATCGGCTCCCAGTGGGGCGATGAAGGGAAAGGAAAGATCGTCGACCTGCTCAGCCAGGACGTGGACATTGTCGCACGCTACCAGGGTGGCGCCAACGCCGGCCACACGATTTGTTGGGGGGATCAGACGTTTGTCCTCCACCTCGTCCCCAGCGGCATCTTTCAGGAGAACGTGGCCTGTGTGATCGGCAACGGGGTGGTGATCGACCCGGTGTCGATGATGACGGAGATCGGCATGATCCGCGACCTCGGGTATAAAACGGAGGGCCGGCTCTTCATCTCCCACAACGCCCACCTCATCATGCCCTACCACAAAAAGATCGAGCAGGCGCGCGAGCGGTTTCGCGACGCCAACGCGATCGGGACGACGGGACGGGGCATCGGGCCGGCGTATATGGACAAGTTCGCGCGGACGGGCATCCGGGTGGTCGACCTCCTCAACCGCGACGTCCTCCGCCAGAAACTGAAGGACGCGATCGAGGAGAAAAACGAAATCCTCAGTAGCATCTACGGCGCCGAGCGGCTGGACGTGGACGCGATCATCGATGAATACGTCGAGTTCGATAAACTCATCGACCCGTACGTCCGCGACACCACGCAGTACCTCTGCCAGGCCCTCAAGGAAGGCAAACGCATCATGGCCGAAGGCGCCCAGGGATCGTTGCTGGATGTCGACTTCGGGACTTACCCCTACGTCACCTCCAGCCACCCGACGGTCGGCGGTTGCTGCACCGGCCTCGGCGTCCCGCCGACCGCCATCGACCGTGTGATCGGCATCGTGAAAGCCTACAGCACCCGCGTGGGTAACGGTCCTTTTCCGACGGAGCTGACCAACGACCTCGGCGAGCGTCTCCGGACGACGGGCCATGAGTTTGGCGCCACGACCGGCCGGCCCCGCCGCTGCGGCTGGCTGGACCTTGTCGCCCTCCGCTATACGTCGATGATCAACGGCTTCACCGAACTGGCCATCACGAAGCTCGACGTGCTCAGCGGGCTCGACGAACTCAAGGTGTGTGTCGCCTACCGCTATCACGGCAAGGAAACCACGCGTTTCCCGAGCGAGGTGCAAACGCTCGAAATCGTCGAGCCGGTGTACGAGTCGTTCCCCGGCTGGTCGGAAGACATCGTAGGCATCGACCGCTTCGAGGAACTACCCGGGACCGCCCGCACCTATCTGCAGTTCATCGCCGACCAGACGGAAGTAGGGATCAACATGATCTCCACCGGCCCGAAACGCGACCAGACCATTGTCAGCGACCAGCCGATCCTGGCAGCCCGTTGATGCGTTTCGGGTGTTGAGTTTGGAGGTATCCAACGGGCGTTAGCCATTCGTACGCGTAAACGTTGAACGTTCAACGCGTAACGTTCAACGCGTAACGATCAACGTCTTCCCGTCATGCAATCTTATCGCCTGTCGACGAACCTGAAGTACGGTCTCGTCCTGTTCGCGGTGTTGATCGCCGTTGCATCTCTCACCTACACGAGCCGGCTGGTCTCGCAGCTCCGAGCCCGGGAGCAGATGGTGATTCAGCTGTGGGCGAGTGCGCTCCAGGAGATCACGCTGACGCAGCTTGAGTCGATCAACCCGTTCCAGCCCGAGTTTGCCGAACTCGCGGCGATGCTTACCCGGGGAGAGACGGGGCTGCCTCCGGAGCAGGCCGGCGCCCTCCTGGATGCCATTCGATGGGCGCAGAGCATGCCGCCGGCCGGCGAGGCGAGTTTCATCGCCAATGCCTTCCTCCTGAGTGACGACATCCCCATCCCCTCCATCCTGGCGGACTCCAGCGGTCCGATTTCCTGGCGGAACCTCCCGGGTCAGATCGATTCCATGATGGTGAAGGATCGGGCGGGGGCGATGGAGCGCCTGTCCACGTTCCAGGCAGAGATGGACGCCGTCAATCCCCCCGTCCTGATCGAAATCGACGACGAGGACTTCGGCTCGTTTCGGCAGCACGTGCATTATGGGGAGTCGAGCCTGATCCGCGAATTACGCATCTTCCCGTACGCGCAACTGCTTTTTGTGGGCCTCTTCATCGCGGTGGGGTATTTCGGGTTTTCGTATATCCGCCGCAACGAACAGAGCAACCTGTGGGTTGGCATGGCGAAGGAGGCGGCCCACCAGCTGGGCACCCCGATTTCGAGCCTGATGGGATGGACGGAGCTGCTTCGGATGCCGGAGCTTGAGGCGGAGCAGCGAGAGGCCGCCGTCGACGAGATCGAGAACGACATCAGCCGGCTCAAGCGGGTCGCCAATCGGTTTTCCAACATCGGCTCGCGCCCGCAGCTGACGCCTACCGCGCTCGAGCCCGTGGTGACGGGGATGGTGGAATATATCCGACGGCGGACGCCCAGCGTGGGCCGGCAGGTGGGGCTGGAGGCGAATGTCGCCCCCGACCTTGTCGTCCCGATGAATGTCGAGCTCTTTGAGTGGGTCATTGAAAACCTGCTCAAAAATGCCCTGGACGCCATCGAGACAGACCAGGGTTCGATCACGATCGAGGCGTCGCGGGATGCCCGGTGGGTGTATGTCGATGTGCGGGATACCGGGAAGGGGATCGATCGCCGGCAGTGGAAAAACGTCTTCCGGCCGGGGTACAGCACGAAGAAACGGGGCTGGGGGCTCGGGTTGAGCCTGGCCAAACGTATCGTGGAGGAGTACCACGGCGGCAGCCTGGAGGTGACGCAGTCGCGTATCGGCGAGGGGACCACGTTTCGGGTCGCGTTGCCGGCCGTCGTTCAGGGGCGCTGAATCCGATCTTGCAACCCCTCCGGGTCGGAAGTGGAGACCGCGAGAAAAATGTCATCCGCCTGCCGCCAGATGACGATTTTCTGCGTCTCGGAATGCGGGTAGAGATCAACCTGCTGGTCGTCCGCAATCGCCGTGAGGATGCTGCGTTCCAGGAAAAGGCGGTCGGCGAAGCGGTCCAGCATGGCATAGGTGAAGGCGAAGACCACGACGCGTCCTGCGTCGGGGCCGTCGGCGTAGATGAGGGTAGGCACAAAAATATCGGGGGCCAGTTCGGTGACGCCGGCGCCCAGGAGCGGTGCTTCGGTTATGACCGGGGCCGATAGCCGCCAGTTGAGCCGTTCGCGGATAAACTGCTCCGCAACCGACGGCTCGGCCGTGGAAGTGTCCAAATGCGCGCTGTCGGCATGGTGGATGGCCAGCGATACCAGATTCGGGTCGGCGGGGCGGACGAGCCACTCGGATCCCACATACCCCAGGAGGCCGGCGCAAACGATGAGGGTAAGGGGGAGCGCCATACGTTTCAGGCGGTAAGTCAGCCCGCCGAGGCCAGTCCGGCTGGCCGGTCGACCTGTGGTGGCGGGCGCGTCCGTCAGGGTCTGGTTCAGGGGCGACGCGTTGAGCGTCGCCTTGATGGTGGGCTCGAGGGTGGGCGGCACATTCCCGAACTCGGCCTTGATGGCGCGGCGGAGCGTTGGCGGCGCCCACTCCTCGCGGTCGAAGGCGTCGAGCAGCTCGCGGATCATGGGCGAGGCCTGGGAAGCGATGGCGACCTGGAAGGAGGCGCGGGCGGCGTCGAGGTGCCGGCAGACGACCTCGCTGTCTTCGTCCAGCACCCGGGCGGCATCGGCGCAGGAGAGGCGTTCGGCGTCGCAAAGCATCAGGAGCAGGCGGTCGCGCTCGGCGAGCGAGGCATAGGCCACGGGTGCGGCGCTGCGGAGGAAGGGGTCCAGCAGGCGCTGTTTGATGGTCGGTTGCTGGGCGAAGAGGCGCGGCTTGTCGCCGGCGGCGTCAGTGTCGGTGGTCGGAGGCGCGTGATGGGCGGCGTAGAGGGCGCGCATCTTGGCAAAGAGCCACGAACGGTCGATGGGCTCGCCGGCATCGAGTGCGGCGAGGTAGGTCTCCTCCACCAGGCGCGCGGACTTTTCGGCATCGAGCGAAAGCACCTGGGCCAGCGTATACATGGCCTCCAGGTGGCGCAGCAGCTCTGTCGAGGTAGCGGCGTCGAAGCCATGTGATATGTCGGCAAAGAGAAAGGCGAACGGTGAAGCGGGCATGCGGTGAAGGAGATGCAGGTTAGATAGAGACGTCAAGCGCTAGCCAGGACATCCCACCGAAGGGACACGATACATCGCGTCCGCACCGTATGGCGTGTCCGTTCGAAATAGCGCAATCCATCATACAGTAATTCGGGGCGATCACCGATCTTCCAGAAACACGACATTGACCGGCGCGCCCTTTCGTATGCCGAGAAGCTCCGAGGCGTTCCCGGTGTTGACGGCAATCTCGAGGTGGTCGCTGCTGTCGAACAGCATGAGCGGTTCTCCGCCGGGGGCGTCGGTGTAGGTGCAGGCCACGTGGGCCAGGATGGTGGAGCCAACGTAACACTTGACGGCGCGGCCGCGCCGGCGGTCCTCGAAGAGGGTGCGGGTGATGTTGGTGATGCCATTTCCGAACCGGTCCACGTGTACGACCCATCCCTGGATGCCCTGCTGATCGTCAATCGGGAGGGCCCAGTGGAGCGGCTTGAGGGCCTCGATGGGAGTGCCGAGTTCACCCAGCGGAGTCCCGCGCAGGATGTGGGCGGCGACGGGTGCGAAAACGTCGCGCCCGTGGAAGGTGGCGCTGGGGGTGGGGGTGCGCCAGAACGCCGGCCGGTCCAGCACGACCCGTTCGTCTACCCGCTGCCCGGTGAGCACCAGCGAAAACAGTCCATTGTCCGGCCCGACGAACCAGCGGTCGCCGGAGCGGACGGCCACGGGCCGCCGACCGGACCCGACGCCGGGGTCGACCACCGCGAGGTGGACCGTGCCGGCGGGGAAAAACTCGACCGCGTTCCTGAGGATGTACGCCGCCTCCATGACGTCGAACGCGTCGATCGTGTGCGTGATATCAACGAGGCGAGCTTCCGGCACCATCCCGAGGATGACGCCCTTCATGCTGGCGACATAGGCGTCGCGCGCGCCGAAGTCGGTTGTTAAGGTTAAGATGCGATTCAACGTCGACTACCGATGAGCCCCGTGATAACGTGACGGGAAAGTACAAACGGGGGAGTAATTTGGGCGGATTGTTTTTATAAAGGGATGGCGTCACATAAACAGGCCCCTCCCCGAGTCAAGTACGGGGCAAGCTCTCGAACCGAGGAGGGGCATATCCCGGCTGCGATTTATCGCACCGGGATGGGGAGGAGTCAGCTTTCAGAATTTATTGAAAGCAGGAAAAGAACGGAACTGAACCCGGTTAATCCGGTCTGAACAGCAACCGCGGGCGAGGGATCCCGGGAGCCGGCCGCGTCCTTCGCCGCCACGATTTCCGCCTTCCCAGTGCCACTCCGCCGTTACCGACATGTCGCAGGCCGAACCCATCCCCACCACGTACAGCGCCAATCACCAGGAGGCCCTAAACCGGTTCATCCTGTTCTGGGGCGAAATGGCATCTCGTTGGGGCATTAACCGGACGATGGCGCAGATTCACGCCTTGCTGTATGCTTCGGAGGCGCCGCTGGACACCGACGAGATCATGGAGCGACTGCAGATCAGCCGGGGTAACGCCAACATGAACCTCCGCTCGTTGATCGGGTGGGAGCTGGTGCGGAAGGTCCACCAGCCTGGGTCGCGGAAGGACTATTATTCAGCGGAGAAGGACGTGTGGAAGATCACGGCGCGGATCATCAAGGAGCGGGAGAAGCGGGAGATCCAGCCGGTCATGCAGCAGTTGCAGGAGTGCCGGAAGATGTTGATCGCCGGCGAAGAGGCCGTCGACACCCCCGAGCGGCAGTTCGGCGAGCGGATCAACAACCTGATCGAACTGATGCAGGTGTTCGAGGGGTTCACCCAGGCGCTCTTCCCATTTATCAAGGAGCGCAGCATGAGCGACGCGCGGGAGCTGATCGAGCTGGCGAGGAACCTGGTGGCCCGCGAGGCCGACTAAACGGCGAACGCGGATGCCGGCCGATCGGACCTCGAATAACCAGGAAAAAGGCGCCCGCGGCGAGGACCTCGCGGCGGCGTATCTGGAGGGCAAGGGGTTCACGGTGGTAGAGAGGAATTACCGGGCGAAACGCGGCGAGATCGATCTCATCTGCCGGCACATCCAACACGGCCGGGTGGTGCTGGTGTTTGTAGAGGTGAAGATGCGGCGAGGGGTGGCGTTTGGCCGGCCCGAGGAGGCGGTCGACGCCCGAAAACAGGTCCGCATGGAAGCCGCCGCCGAGGCGTATTTACACCTGCGGGGACTGGGGGAGGTGGATTGCCGGTTCGACGTGGTCGGCATCCTCGCCGGCGAGCCGCCGCGGATCCGGCATTTTGTGGATGTGTTCGGGTTGTGACGTGAGGAGTCTCGGGTTACGGCCGCTGGGACGGCCTAACCCGAGCTACGACTTGTTTTTCCCTTTTCCCTTTTGCCTTTTTACTTGCCGCCAGGCCGATACTCTTTGGGCACCTCGTTCGCCATGCGTTCGTACGCGAAATACCCGTACACCGTCACCCCGTAAGGGTCGATGATCTCTCCGTTTTCGTCGATCTCGGTGGGGCCGTCGGTGAGGCGGATCCAGGAGCGCTGGGGGCGGAGGGGACGATGGGGCGAGCCGGATTGCCAGAGGAGGTACTCGGGCTCTTCGTTTTCGGGCAGGTAGGTGATCTCGATGAGGCCGCTGAAGGCGAGCAGGCGCTGGTTGGGCACGCCGGCGGGGACGAGCAGCTCGTCGGGGTCGACCGGGAAGCGGCGATCGCTGCGGTTGATGTCGTCCACCGACGGAATCCGGTGCAGCTCGAAGCCTTCCTCACGGGTGCGCCTGCGCCAGAGGGTCAGCAGCAAATGCCGGAGCGAACCCTCGAAAGCGACCCGTCGATTATCCTCCCACAAGGCGTCTTCCTCGGGTGACGTGGGCGCGAGTTCCTCGAACAGCGGGTCTCCGTCGTACCGGATCGTGCCCCCCTCGCGCTCGAACTCCTTCAAGAAATACTGGAGGCGGTACCCCAACGCGCGGTTTTCGATCTGGAGCGGGCCGGCGGCGCTCGCCGTGAACGACCCCAGCCAGGTGGCGTCGAAGTCCAGCACCTCCGGGTTCAGGAGGCGGGTCTGGCCGGCGTGGGGCGTCTCCCCGATGAACATACGCTCGAAGGTTTCCAACCGCTTCCGCCAGCGCCGGTCGCGTTTCGCCTCGACAATCACTTCGCCAATCTCGATGACGGACGTGGGAAGCACGAAGTCGAACACCAGCCCGGCGGTGTCCGCCACGGCGACCTCCTGGGACGTGGTCTCGAACCCGATGATCGACGCCCACAGCTTGTGCGAGCCTGTGGGGACACGGAGAAGTTCATACCGCCCGCCGGCGTCCGTCACCGTCCCGACCATCGTGAAGCCGACAAACACGTGAGCGCCGGGGAGTGGCTCGCCGGTTTCCGCGCTGGTGACGACACCGACGATCGACGCCCCGTCCTGCGCCCGCACGACCGGGGAGATGCCGGCGAAGATCAACAGGGCCAGAAACGGTATGTGACTACGCTGAAGCAAAGCTTACCGGGACGGCCGGTACTCCTTCGGCAGTTCGTCGGCGATGCGTTCGAAGGCGAAATAGCCGGACACCGTCACCCCGTACGGATTCAGGATATCCCCCTTCTGGTCGATGATCGTCGGACCGTCTTCCTGCCAGATGAGCGAACGCTGGAGCCGGTCGTTGCGTTTGCCGCCCATGGCCCCGTATTGCTGTTGCCATTTTGCAAACGACTCGTCCTCCATTTCACCCTTAAACGCGATCTCGATGGCGCCCTCGAATTCGAGGGTCTTTTCATTGGGATTGTCGGTCGGCTTCAGCATGGATGCGGCGTCGAACGGGATGCGAGAATCCATGCCGTTACCACTGGATGAGAAGGTGCCCTGGCCGGCCGCGCCGGCCGGCTTGGCACGCTGGAAGGTCTCGAAGCCATGCTCCTTGTGGCGACCGGAGAGGACGGCCAGGAAGAAATGGCGGGTGGAGCCGTAGAAGGCCTTGCGCCGGTTTTCTTCCCATAGGGCGGCTTCGGCCTCGTCGGCCGGCGTCAGTTCCTGGAAGAGCGGCTCGCCATCGTAGCGGGTGCGGTTGGGCTCGGCGGCGAAGTCCTTGAGGAAATACTGGACGCGGTAGCCCAGGGCGCGGTTTTCAATCTCCAGGATCTCGCCGGCGAAGGCGAGCAGCGTGCCGCCCTTGTCGGCGAAGTCGAGCACCTCGGGGTTGACAATCTTCGTCTGGGCCGCGTTGGGTGTCTCGCCGATAAAGAGCGAGGTGAAGCGTTCGAGCCGGCGGGCCCAACGCTTGTCGCCCTTGGCCTCGACGGTGATTTCGCCGAGCTCGGACACCGCCTCGGCGAGGCGGAAGTCGAACGTGTAGGATTTTGACTCACGCAGCAGGATGTCTCGCGCCTGCGGGTCGAACCCGATGATCGAGACGTACAGGCGCTGGGCGCCGAGGGGTACCTTTTCGAGCCGGTAGAGGCCTTCGCCGTCGGTGGTGGTCCCGATCATGGAGGAGGCGATAAACACGTGGACGCCGGCGAGCGGCGTGCCCGTGGAGTCGTCCACTACCGTGCCGGTAAGTACGGCCGCCGGCTGGAGCTGCGCGAGGGCGGGGGAGGCACAAAGCGCCAGCAGGAGAAGCGGCAGGATACGCCGGGCCGAGAGGCTCAGGATGGGGAAAACGAACGTGCGCATGCGTCGTGCGGGATGGTCAAAGATGTTCATGCAGGCCAATATGCAGTTTCTGTGTGGGGGGTGTTCCGTTTCTGCGTAGACTGTATATTCTGCCTGATCGGTCTTACAAGCCAGCGTTTGTTATGGTCCCGTAACCGATTCTCTGCCCTACTCTGGTTAAACAAAACAGTCACACGATATGCGTAATAGCTCCACCATTTCCCGCTATGGCCTGCTCGTCCTTTCGATGCTGGGTCTGCTCGCGCTCCGCCCGATGGATGCCACCGCACAGCTCCAGATCGGTGGCGGGCTCGCCTTCGGCACTGAGATCGAGAAGCTTGGTGTCCAGATCTCCGCCAACCTGCCGGTAGCGCAAGAAGGCAAGATCCGTGCGGCGCCGGATCTCATATTCTACATGAAAGACGACTTCGGGGCCGGCGAGGTGCGCTGGTGGGAAGTGAACCTCAATGCCAACTACCTCTTTGTAGAGGCCGAGGACTACACGATTTACGCATTGGGCGGCATCAATATCGCCAACGTGAATTTCGACTACGACATCGAGGTCCCGGAAGTGCCTGGTTTTGGCTTCGACGCCTCCTCGACGGAGCTCGGCCTCAACATCGGAGGGGGAGTCGAGTACGGGATGGCGTTCGGCAACCTGTACGGCGAGGCGAAATACATCCTCTCCGACTTCGACCAGCTGGTCATCAGCGCAGGCGTCCGGATTCCGATCGGCGGCGGCCGGTAATCTACCAATAGGTTTAGTACGGCGCGCGGCGCTCGGCTTCGGTCGGGCGCCGCGTCGGCGTTTATAGGGGCGGGGCGAATCGGCGGGGCGCACGGCCGTGCGCCCGTACGGGGCGATTCGCGTCAAACTGCCCGGCGGATGGCTTCGATCGTCGCGGGGTCTTCGAGGCTGCCGAGGTCGCCGGCGTCGAGGCCGAGGTGGGCGGCGCGGATCACGCGGCGCATCACCTTGGCGTTGCGGGTTTTGGGCAGGGCGGCGACAAACAACACGGCCCCGGGCTTCATGGGTTTGCCGAGTTCGTCGGTGATTCGCTTCGACAGGTCCTGGCGGAGGGCCTCGTCAGCTGCGATGCCGGGCTTGAGGACGCAGAAGGCGGCCACTTCCTCGCCCTTGATGGGATGCGGAACACCGATCGCGGCGCTTTCGGCGACGGACGAATGGGCGTTGAGGATGGCCTCGACCTCGGAAGGACCCAGTCGCTTGCCGGCTACCTTGATCGTGTCGTCGCTGCGGCCGAGGATGAACCACTGGCCGTCGGCGTCGATCGCGGCGAAGTCGCCGTGCACCCAGATGCCCTCAAAGCGCCGCCAGTAGGTGTCGATATACCGCTGCTCATCCCCCCAGAACCCCCGCGTCATCCCGATCCACGGCTTGCGAATGACGAGTTCGCCCACGGCGCCGCGGACGGGCCGGCCGGCCTCGTCCACCACGTCGGCGTCCATCCCGGGCACGGGGCCAGAGAAGGCGCAGGGTTTGAGCGCTTTAAAGAAATTGCCGCAGAGGATGCCCCCGCTGATTTCGGTGCCGCCAGAATAATTGAGGATGGGTTTTTTACCATCCAGGACGTTGTGAAATAGCCACAACCAGCTATCGGGGTCCCACGGGCTACCCGTCGACCCGACGGCGCGGAGCCGGCCGAAGTTGTGCCGCTTCACGGGCTCGACGCCGTGCGCCATCAGGGCGCGGATGAGCACCGGCGACAACCCCAGATGCGTGACGCCGTGGCGCTCGACCATCGCCCAGAGGCGATCCGGCGCCGGGTAGTCGGGCGCGCCATCGTAAAACACCATCGTCGCCCCTATGGCGAGGGTGCCGAATACGAGCCACGGCCCCATCATCCACCCCATATCGCTCATCCAGTACATGACGTCGCCGGGCTGGAGGTCCATGCTGTGAAACATGTCCTGCGCCGCCTTGATCGGGAAGCCGCAATGGGTGTGCACAGCGCCTTTCGGTTTGCCGGTCGTTCCGCTGGTGTAGATGATCATCACCACGTCCTCGGCGGACGTGCGTTCGGTAGGTGCGTCAGCCGGCTGGCCGGCCATGAAATCGTCCCACCAGTGGTCCCGGCCGGCCTGCATCGGCGTGTCGATCCCGACGCGGCGCTCGACGATCACGTGCCGGACGGTCGGCGCCTCGCGTAGGGCCTCGTCGGCTACGGGTTTCATGGGGATGTTTTGCCCACGCCGGAGGGAGCCGTCGGCCGTGAAGAGCGCCTTCGCGCCGGCGTCGTTGAGCCGGCTAGTAATGGCGCCGGGGCCATAGCCGCTGAAGAGGGGCAGGATCACACCGCCGATCTTCACAATGGCCAGAAACGCGATACAGAGCGCGGGCGTCATCGGCATGTAGAGGCCGATCGCATCCCCCTTGCCCAATCCCAGCCCGCGCAGGGCGTTGGCGCAGCGGCAGACGGCGTCGTGCAGCTCGCCGTACGAGTACACCTCCCCGGGCCCCTCTTCCCCTTCCCAGCGGAGCGCGATCCGGTCCCGGATGGAGGTGGCCTGCCACTTGTCGAGCAGGTTGTGGACGATGTTCATCTCTCCGCCGACGCACCACACCGGAAACGCCGGCCCCCGGCTGAGGTCCACGATCCGGTCGTAGGGCCGGTAGAACTGGATATCGAGATCGGCCATCACCGCGTCCCAGAACCAGGCGATGTCGCCGGCGGCTTTTTCGAGCAGGGCGTCGTAGCCGGCGAGTCCGTGGCGGGAGATGAAGCGGGCGAGGTTACTCTGGGCGATCCAGTCAGGGTTCGGCTCCCAGGCGAAGGACTGGCCGAACGGAAAGGTGTCCGGTACGGCGGCGCTCATCGGGCGTTGAACTTTTTCATCAGGTCCTCGATCGTGTGCCTCGGCGCGTCGGGTTTGGGCTTCGACGGGCCTTTGCCACGGTCATTGCCACGGTCATTGCCACGGTCATTGCCACGGTCATTGCCACGGTCATTGCCACGGTCATTGCCACGGTCTCTCCCACGGTCATTTCCTTTGTCGCCGCCTTTGTCGCCACCTTTGTCACTGCCTTTGTTCTGGCCTTTGTCACTGCCTTTGTTCTGGCCTTTAGCCGGACCCTTGGGTTTCCCTCCCCCCTGTTTCGGCGCCGGCTTTTCCTCCAGCTTCATCGACAGCCCGATCCGGTTCAGCTTCTCGTTGATCTCGGTGACACGGACCTTCACCACCTGGCCGACCTTCACGACTTCCGTCGGGTCGCTTACGTAGCGATTCGCCATCTGCGAGACATGCACGAGTCCGTCCCGGTGCACCCCGATATCCACAAACGCCCCGAAGTTGGTGACGTTGGTGATGGAGCCTTCGAGGATCATCCCCACCTGGAGGTCTTTCACCTCCATCACGTCCGGCCGGAAGGTGGCGTAGGTGAACGCCGTGCGCGGGTCGCGGCCTGGTTTTTTGAGTTCATCGAGGATGTCCTGGAGCGTCGGGATTCCGATGTCTTCGCTTTTGTACTGGTCGAGTTTCAGCTCCTTCAGGCGCTCGGGTACCCGGGTGATCGTCTCGATCGGGATGGCGAGGTCGGCCGCCATGCGGGAGACGACGTCGTACCGTTCGGGATGGACAGAGGTGTCGTCCAGCGGGTTTTCGCCGCCGGGGATGCGGAGGAAGCCGGCGGCCTGCTCGAACGCTTTGGGGCCGAAGCGGGGGACCGCCATCAGCTGTTCGCGCTTCGTGAACCGGCCGTTGGTGTTGCGGTACTCGACGATACTTTTCGCCAGCGCCGGCGTGATGCCCGAGGCAAACCGCAGCAGCTCCTTCGACGCCGTGTTCAGGTTGACACCCACGAAGTTGACGCAGCTTTCGACGGTTTCCTCCAGCTTCTGGCGGAGGCGCGTCTGGTCCACGTCGTGCTGGTACTGGCCGACGCCGATGGATTTTGGGTCGATCTTGACCAGCTCCGCCAGCGGGTCCTGGAGCCGCCGGCCGATGCTGATCGCGCCACGGACGGTGAGGTCCAACTCCTTAAACTCCTCGATGGCCACCTCGCTCGCCGAGTACACCGACGCGCCCGACTCGTTCACCATCACCTTGATGGGCGGCGTCGGGAGGTCGGCGATGACCTCGGTGACAAACTGGTCCGTCTCCCGCCCGGCCGTCCCGTTACCGATGGCGACGAGTTCGATGGCGTGGGTTTCGATGAGATGGCGGAGGGTCTTTTTGGCCTCTTCGCGTTTGCCGGCGCCCGTGTGTGGGAAGATCGTCTGGTAGGCGACATAGGTGCCGAGCTGGTCCAGCACCGCTACCTTACAGCCCGAACGGAAGCCCGGGTCGAGGCCGATCGTGGGGCGCATGCCGGCGGGGCTGGCGAGCAGCAACTCCCGGAGGTTGGCGGCGAAGGTCGTGATCGACTCTTCGTCGGCCTCCTGCTTTTTCTGCAGCCGAATCTCCCCGACGATGGGGTTTTTCATGAGCCGGCTGAAGGCGTCGGCGGTGAGGGTGGTGTAAAACGCGCGGAGCGACTCGTCGGGGGTGACGATCTCCTTCTCGCCGAGGTAGGTCTGGATATACGGCTCGTCGAACGCTAGTTCGAGAAACAGGATGCCCTCGGTTTCGCCACGGCGCAGCGCCAGCATGTTATGGGCCGCGATAGACTTGACAGGCGCCTTGAACGCGCGGTAGTTCTCGAACTGGGTGGTGCCTTCCGGAAACTCGCTCTTGATGGAGGAGCTGAATTCCCCGGTCTTGAATAAGAAGTCGCGAATGTACGCGCGGTGTTCGGCCTTTTCCGAGATCTCCTCGGCGAGGATGTCGGCCGCGCCCTGCAGGGCGTCCTGTGCGGTCGCCACCCCCTTTTCGGCATCCAGATACGCCTGGGCGGCTTCTTCGAGCGGCCTGCTGAGCGGCGCGCGCGTGTTCTGGGACTTGATCCACTCGGCCAGCGGCTCCAGGCCCTTTTCCCGGGCCTGCGTCGCCCGCGTGCGGCGTCTGGGTTTAAAGGGGAGATAGAGATCCTCCAACTCCGCTTTCTGCCCGCAGGCTATGATTTGCTGCTTGAGCTCGTCGGTTAGCTTGCCCTGCTCCTCGATCGACTTGAGGATGGCCTGTTTCCGTTCGCCAAGCTCGGTGAGGTAGGTGTGGCGGTCCTGCAAGGTGCGGAGGACGACCTCGTCCATCCCGCCCGTGCGTTCTTTGCGGTACCGCGCCACAAATGGCACCGTGCCGCCGTCGGCGAAGAGAGCAAGGGCGTTTTCGACTTGCGCCAGTTCGAGAGACAATTCCCGGGCGAGCGACTCGGCGATGGTAAGCATACGGTTTTCTCAGGGAGGCAGTAGATTGCATCAGCCTGAGTCAAAGAGCGACGGGAGGAAATGTTTCGGGCGCTCCCCCGACTTCATGCTTGGACTCCATGCGAATCATGTGTGTTTGATTCGCTCATAGACCTCCCCAAAAACGTAATGTCCTCTCGACTGCAGTCGCCGGCTTGACGGCGACGAAGCGGAGAGACCTCCTGAAACCTGGCAAAAGTCTTTTGGGGGAGGTCCCTCCGCTACAGCGCCGGCTACCGCCGGCGCCTTCGGTCGGGATGACGGAGTGTTTATTCAATAACACCACTCGGTGCCACCCCGTAGCCCTTCCTCCCATCGCGAATCATGGAGTCCGAGTCCGGCATGTTATCGGGCGTGGACGAGCACCCGCTGCGCGGACACGCTATCGCCAAGGGCTCGAAGTATAAAGAGGCCTGGCGCCAATCCGGCGCCTTCCATCCCGAACACATGGCGCACGCCGGCTTCCAGGAAGCCTTCGTGTAGTACCTTGACCTGCCGGCCGAGGAGATCGAACACCTCGATCCGGACGGCCTGGTCGCGGTCGACGGTGAAGGTCGCCTCAAACTGGTCGGTAAACGGATTCGGATAGGCGGATTCGATCGCGAATACCAGCGGCACGGTGTCGAGCAGCGACAGGGCGGCCTTCGAGGCGCCGGCCTGGTCGATCACCGTGAAGGCGAGTGAGTAGGTGGCGCCTACCGTCCCCGAGTAGCTCGTGGTGCTGTATGGCGTAGCGCGTACGGTATGGGCGCCGGTCGTTGGCGTCCACGACGTGTAGTTGCCCGAGGCATCGCCGGCGAAAGCAAACGGGGCCGTTGCTTCTTTTCGGAAGGTGCTATTGGCGTCATACCCGAATATGACGCTCTTCGTGAGGTTATTGACGTTGGCGCGCATGTTCAGCTTGCGCGTGGGTAGCGTCGCCAGGTTAAGCGTCGCCCCGGTCGGGATCGGATCGTAGCCGGCGATCGGGAGGTCCGAATCAGCGTTGATGAGGGTCAGGTTTGTCACGGCAGGAGTGTCGCCGGGCGGCGGTGGGGGCGGAGGATCTTCACCGCCCTCGCGCGGGCTTTCAGCGGGGCCCGTGCCGATGGGGGTGAACCCGGCGTCGGTCGTCATCACGATTTTATCGACGTACGTCTCGTCCTTTTGCATCCACACGCTGATCGTGTGGGCGCCGGCGCTGTTGACGGCCAGGGTTGCGAGGTTGGTCGAGAGCCGCGTACGGGTCCACGTCCATGCGTTGTACGTGTTGGCCACGATAAACGAAGCCGCGCCAGAGGACTGGTTGTCGATGCCGGCGTGCGCGCGGTTGTCGTCCGAGTTATTGGCCCACATCCGCAGCCACAGATAGTAGGTGCCGGTGGTGGCGAACGAGACGTCGAACGTCATCTCCGGGCTGGTATTGACGAAGGTCGACAGGTTTTTGCCCAGGTCGGGCAGGGCCGCCATGGCGCCTTCGCCGCTGAAGCCGGCTTTGTCGGTCTTCAGCAGCCATTCCTGGCCGCCGCGGGGGATGTTGGTGGCGAAGTGTTCGGCTTCCATCACCAGGAGGCCGCCGCTTTCCAGGAAGGTGCCGTCACCCGTCGGTGGCGGCGGAGGGGGGTCTTCGCCGCCACCATTATCGAGCGGGTCGCCGACGAGCGCCACCCAGTCCTTCGTCGTTTCCGAAGGTGGGCTGCCGATCGACTTTGTGCCAGGGCCCGAGACGGATGTCACGGTGCCGTTTTTCAGAGCGCCGCCCGTGCGCGGGTTGTACCACTGGACGGGGTAGGTTTTGACCGTCGAGCCGAGATTGAGAGTAGTGGAGCCACCGGTGGGGAGGTAGACGGCGTAGATCCGCCCGAGGTCTGCGTAGACGCGGTTCGTGTCGTCTGGGACGAGGCCAGCTTGCGGCTCCATGTCCTGGAAGGGGAGGTAGGAGGTGAAGAACGTGTGGGCGATGGTGGATTGCTCCCAGAGGAAGTCGTACCGTCGGAAATCCTCCAACTCCAGGTCGCGTTTCTCGACATCGAAGCCGAGGTACCAGTCGAACCCCGCTCCGCCGGCCATTAAACTGCCCCACATCTCGGATTTACGGACGGCCTCCATGTTGGCGGCCTCGGGCTGGACGCCCCCATTCCACCCGCAGCATTCGTCGAGGGTGATAATCCAGGGCCGGCCGGCGCCCGTCGAATATTCCCGCCATTCGGTGATCCGGTCGTACGTTTTGTCGCCGGCTACCTCCCACTCGCCCTCATGGATCTGGAACGAGATGCCGCTGTAGCCAGGGTTGCCAAGGAGGGGGCCATAGATGAGCAGGTACTTGTCGGTGCCGGCCTGCGAGTGCATCGTGATGATGTGTTTATATGGATCGAGGCCATTTATGAACTCGGTATACGCAATGCGCTGCGCATCCGTATTGCCGATGCCTTCGATCTTGTGCTCCTCGCCCAGATTCCACTTCAGGTGGTGATGGCCGAAGCGGGCGATCATTTCGCGGTAATAGAGTTTTCGCTGGAGGCCCAGTTCGCCGCCGTCGAGCAGGAATTCGTTGCCGAGTTCCTGGAGCACCACATGGAGCAGGATGCCCTTTTTGTTCATGTGGGAGAAGAGGATCTCCCATTGATCGAGCCTGGAGGCATCGAATCGGTACCGTTCCTCATAGGTCGTCCAGGGCCACACGTCCTTGCCGTCGCCCTCGACATTCATCGAGATGAAAAACTGCGAGTTGATGCCTTCCTCGGCGAGGTAGTTCATCGCGCCGACGATGCCTTTGCCTTTGCCCCCTTTCCAGGTGGGATCGCCGGTGTTCCAGTCCTGAATGTGAGCGCTGTAGGTTTTGAGGTGGTCGCCGGCGAAGTTGAACGTGCCATCGAAATCAGGGTCCGCCAGGAAGTTTTCCGGGCTGCCGGAGCCGTTTTCGATGAACCATTCCCCGTTGTCGAACTTCATGTAGTGCTTACCGCCGTACAGCAGCCGGCCCCGGGCGCGGAAGTCATCCCCGGATTTGTCGGTCGCGGCGATGGTGAACGAGCCGGAGGCGCCGTTGAAGGAAGTCGGTTTCCCCGCGCCGGTGCTCACGGCGATATCGGTGCCGGTGACGAACGAGACGCTGTAATTCCAGGTGCCGGTTTCGTCGGGTACGAAGTGAACCCGCCACTTCGCGCCGGAGGTCGCGCTGGTTTCGCCGGCATTGCCGTCGGTCGCGTAATAACCGGGCACGACAAAGGTCTTGGATCCCTTCGTGAAGGTGACGTTCAGCCGGTAGTCTCGGAAGGGGTTGGGCGTGGCGGTTTCCGAGGTTGCCGGCCCGTCGAAGGTGAGCGTGACCGTGTGCCACTTTTTGAGTTCGCCGGTGATGACAGTGGCGGCCGGCGGTGCGGCAGCGATCAGGACCAGCGCAACTACAGATAACAGCCCGGCGACAGGTCGCGGCGATAAGAATGAATAGGGAGAATACATCAGCAGAGGTGCATGAGATGCAGCTACATCTAGGAAAGACGGGGGATGAGGCTCTGCAAAGAATAGGTTAGGAGGGGCATCGCGGCAAGAGGCCGACCATTCTACTTTTGTGCTATTTGTATGGCAGATCCTGTCAGGTATTCCCTGCACCGGCAACCCATCGGGGCGTGCACGGGTAGAAGAGGTGCACCGTTTCCACTTGCCGAATCAATCATGTCCGACCGCGAACCCCGCACCGATGAGAAGGCGCTGAAACTCCGCCTCACCCCCGAACAATACCACGTCACCCAGGAAAAAGGCACCGAGCGCCCGTTCACGGGTGCCTACTGGGATCACACGGAGGAGGGGATGTACCGCTGTGTCGTCTGCCACGAGCCGCTATTTGAGTCGGGCGCCAAGTTCGATGCCCACTGCGGTTGGCCCAGCTTCTACAAGCCGGTCGATCATCAGAAAATCGCCGAACACGAAGATCGCGCCTACGGTATGCGGCGGACGGAGGTGACATGCAAAAAATGCGGCGCCCACCTCGGCCACGTCTTTAACGACGGCCCCCGGCCGACCGGCCTGCGCTACTGCATCAACTCGGCGTCGCTGGAGTTTGATGAAATGGAAAATAGGAAGAGTGAAGAGTGAAGAGTGGAAAGTGGAAAGTGAAAAGTGGGTGTCTCCCGGCCGCTCACGTTTCACTCTTCATTTTTCACTTTGCCTTTTTCATTTTGCCTTTTCACAAGTTTCCTCTGATTGCCTGCTCCCTCTCGATGGCCTCGAACAGCGCCTTGAAGTTGCCTTTACCGAAGGACCGGGCGCCTTTGCGCTGGATCAGTTCATAGAAAACGGTGGGGCGGTCCTCGACGGGTTTGGTAAAGATCTGGAGGAGGTAGCCCTCGTCGTCGCGGTCGACCAGGATGCCGAGGTCTTTTAGCGCGTCCATGTCCTCGTCGATGGGGCCGACGCGGGCCTGAAGGTCGTGGTAATAGGTTGTCGGGACGTGGAGAAATTCGATGCCGCGCCGGCGCAACTCGGAGACGGTGAACAGGATGTCGTTGGTAGCCAGAGCGATGTGCTGGGCGCCGGCGCCCTGGTAAAAGTCCAGGTACTCCTCGATCTGGCTCTTCTTTTTTCCGGCCGCCGGCTCGTTGATTGGAAATTTGATCCGCTCGTTGCCGTTGGACATCACCTTGGACATCAGGGCCGAGTACTCGGTCGAAATATCGGTGTCGTCGAACGAGACGAGCTGTTTGAAGCCCATCACGTTGGCGTAGAAATCCACCATTCGGTTCATGTCCCCGAGGTCGACATTGCCCACCACGTGGTCCACATACTGAAGGCCGATCGGCGCCGGCTGCCAGTGGGGGTTGGCTCTGGGCTCGTAGCCGGGCATGAAGAAGCCCCTGTAGTCCTTCCGCTCGACGAAGCTATGGATCGTATCGCCGTACGCCGAGATCGAGGCCGTCCGGATCCGGCCGTTGGCGTCTTCCAGCACGGTGAGATCGCGTACGACTTTCGCGCCGCGGCTGGCCGTCGCCTCGAGGGACTTCGCCGCGTCGTCCACCCATAACGCGATGTCGCGGATGCCGTCGCCGTGGCGGTGGATGTGGTCCGCGATGAAGTTGTCGGGTCGCAGGGGCGTCGTCAGCACCAGGCGAATTTTACCCTGCATGAGCAGGTAGCTGGCCGTTTCGCGGCATCCGGTTTCCGGGCCTTTGTAGCCGGCGAGCTGGAAGCCGAACGCGTTTTGATAGAAGTAGGCGGCCTGTTTTGCATTGCCGACGTAATATTCGATATAGTCGGTGCCGTTGATCGGCAAAAAATCCTCTTCCAGGGTCGCGGAAGCGGGGTTGACTGGGACGGTTTGAGCCATGATTGTGGTCTATGTATCGTCCATCGCGCTATCGGCATATCCCAGAAAAGCGCTTCCGAACTATGCCATGATGACGTGTGGATCAGGTGCGTGAGGGAGGCGTGGACAACATCCGTTCCGTCTGGCGTGTCTTTTCAGGCAACGAGCGGCCAAACGGGATTGATCCCATGGGGAATGGATCAATCCCGCGCAGCGGGGATTAACGGCAGGCGCGGTCCCTTTTTTGCCCGGGCTCGATATCACAGGGAATAATAAGAATCGTAGGTTACAGAGCACTTACCCGCAGCCGTATGCATCGCTGGAGCGTTCTCAACAGTCAGTATCTGGTCGATCGCGCGTGGATGAAACTCCGCGAGGATCATGTCCGTCTCCCCAATGGGCACGAGATCGAGGAATTTCATGTCGTCGAATACCCGAACTGGGCGGCGGTGGTGTGCCTCGATACCGAGGGGCACCTCGTGCTGGTGGAGCAATATCGGCACGGGATCAGCCGTTTAAGTCTGGAGCTGCCCGCCGGCGTCATCGAGCCCGAAGAGGCGCCACACGACGGCGCCCGGCGCGAATTGCTCGAGGAAACCGGGTATGTGTCGGACGACTGGACGTTCCTCGGCCGCTGCGCCACCGACCCGAGCAACCACTCGAATTACGCTTACCTGTACGTCGCTCGCGACGCGGCCCCCGCGGCGGAGCAGGCGCTCGATCACGAGGAGGTCATCCGCGTGCACCGGATGCCCATCGACGATCTCAATCGGGCGCTTGACGCCGGCGACATTGTACACGGCATCCACCTGACGGCGCTCCTCTGGGCGAGCCGGCGCGGCTTGCTCGTGTGACGAATTATAAACAACGATCTAACCCGACGACCTACGATGGCGCAGATGGGCCAGCTTGCCTGGCGGAAGACGATTGGATGGGTGACGCTCGGGGGTTTTATACTGGGCGCCCTGGTGCTGGCCCTCCTACCGGGCCGGGGGCCGGGGCATGATTATGTGATGGCGGAACTGCGCGTCGTGCCGACCGGGTGGGACTCCATCCGTATCGAGCCGGTTTTTGCCCGGCGCTCGGCGCTCGGCCGCGACCAACCTATCACGCCTGATAGCCTGACGGTCTACATGCTCGATGCGGCCTACGATACCCTGTATGCCGGCGCCGACCTCGTACTCGCGCTGCCGGACGCCGACCTCGGCAACAACGAACGCATCCTCATCGATGTCTGCGGCAGGTTCCGATCGTATATCGTGTGTGAGCAGGCCTCGGTGCTGGCTTCCCCCAAACGGGTCCATGTCGAGCCCGATTTTATCTACCCACTCGAACAGGACGTACAACGGGGCGAATATGAGCTGCCGTTTATCGTGGAGCGCCAGGTGTTCGGCGATGAACAGGCCTGGGAGGTCATCCAGCCGACGCGTGCGCTGCGTGGGTATGTAAAAGCGTTTGTCGAGGGCCGCGCGAGTGAGCCGGTGCAGGTAGATTTCACTCGGGCCACGGGGCGCTTCGATCTGGCGCGCGATGCTAACTATCGCGACTTCAAGTTCGCGCTCGATTCCGAACTCCGCAGCCGGCAGTCGGCCACCATCCGGTTCGATGTGTTCGTGGCGCTCCGGGGCATCGATGCGGCCGTGGCGTCGCTTACCCGGAACGTACGGGTCAAGACACAGGAAGAACGCCAGGCCGAGGTGGGCCGGCTCGCCGAATTCGCCGCCGACCGGATCATCGAGATCATCGACCCCTTCGTGGACGAACGACGCAGCGTGGCCTATATCGACACGTGGCAGTTCAATGCCATTCGCGGGATGTACACCGCGGAAATGGAGGTCAACTGGAGCAGTACCACGTTCGTTCGCAGCCGCTATAGTCTCCGTGGCCGGCTCGACATCGCGGAGGATGGCAGCAGCGCCGCGTTTGTACTGACCGATGGCGACCGCAACGGCCGGCGTCGATGGGAGTCGCGGGTGAATGGCGATCGACTGGACCTCGGCGCGATCGACACGGGCGGGGCCTCGATCATAGACGCCGGGCTGTATAACGAGTCCGACGGCCTGCTCGTCCTCGAAGCCGAGCAGTTCGACGCGTCGGAGCCTACCGAAGATCAGGCGTGGGAGATGCGGACGGACAAAGCGGGGTACCAGGGCGCCGGCGCTGTCGTCGCGGGGCCGGATGACAAGCGGGTGGTGGAAGAGCCCGGGCGGGGCGCCAGCCCCGGTCTGGTGTACGGTGTCCGTATCGACGAACCGGGCACCTACTATGTGTGGGTCCGCGTCTGGGCGGACGGGACCGAGGACAACTCGCTCCACATCGGGCTCAACAGCGTCCCGCAACGCTCGGCCCTGCGGATCGAGACGCAACGTTACGACCGGTGGCAATGGACGAGCGACGTGCGCGGCCGGCGGGGAATCGCCACCCTCGAGGTCGAGCGCTCCGGACTTCACTCAATCCATCTCTGGATGCGCGAAGACGGACTGTATGTCGATCAAATCCTCCTCACCCGCGATCCGGAGTTTGAGCCGGGTGATGGACGGTATGCCGCGAGCAACCGTGTGGAGCAGGAGGATGACACAGCCGTGGTGCCTTCGTTCCCCGGACGACGCAATCGGTGAGAGCGAGCGAGTTTCGGGTTCAACGTTTCGGGTACGGAGTGGCTTGCCCAAAACCCTGAACCCGGCCCCTCACCCACGCGTCGTATCCGCTACCGGGCGTTTGGGGTCGCGCAGGAGAAAGCGGATAGGGAGCCGCATTTTCACCCGCACCAGTTCGCCGTTCTGCCGGCCGGGGACAAAGGTGGCGTGGCGGATAGCGTTCACCGCGACCGAATCACACGCCGGATGAAGCGCCTGCAGCACCAGGATCTGGCTGGTCGTCCCATTCGGCTCCACGACGAACTCGATCACATTTCGCCCCGACACATTGTCGCGCGCCGCTTCGGCCGGGTAATAGATGTTCAGATAAAGCGCACCGAGGCCGCCGACGATCTGCGGAGACTGATCCGCGAATTCGAGAATGGCCCCCTGGGTGAGCCGGCGTAGGTCGGCCACACGCGATGTGGTTTCATGGATCGCCGGCTCGGGGATATCCCCCGCTTTTTCGGCTTCGGGCGCTTCTTCTATCACCTCCGTCCCTTCGGGGTCGCTGTCGAACTTCGTTATCAACCCCCCTTCGATATCCTGCTTCTCGATGATCTCTTTCGGGGATTGCTGGAGTTGGATCCGCTCCTGCTGCGGCGACAGGCGCCACCCCTGCCTGGGAGCCGCGGCCTCCCAGGGGAGGCGAAACAACGTGACAGTAGCCACCAGCGCGAGGGTACACCCCATGGCGATACGCAACGGGGCATATCCGAGCAGCGTATTGTCGCATGGCCTTCTGCCATCGCGACGGATTCGTGCCAGGATCTCAGGAGAAGCGGTCGAAGAGGGCATGCCGGCATGGAGTTGATCTTCTGTGGAGACGATGCGTGCGTAAAATAGTTGCTGGGAGCCCCGGCTGGACAACGAGCAGGCGGTCCCGTACGTTTACCGCAACATCCGTTTATACACGTTTGTTGCGCGAGCCCTATCGGTTCAATTTGATTCTTGTGGATGTATGAAAGCACTCGTACTCGAAGAGGCCGATGGCCGGATAACCCCGTCCGTGCGTGAACTGCCCGATGCGGCGTTGCCGGCCGGCGAGGTGTGCGTCCGCATCGCCTATTCGTCGATCAACTACAAAGACGCCCTGGCGGTGATGCAGCGTGGCAGGATCGTGCGCGGCTCCTACCCGTTTGTGCCCGGCATCGACTTCGCCGGCACGGTTGAAACCTCCTCCGATCCGCGCTTCCCGACGGGCGCCGGCGTGATCGCTACCGGCTGGGGCATCGGGGAGGATCGCTGGGGCGGGTATGCCACCCGGCAGTGCGTCGAGGCCTCGATGCTCGTCCTGCTACCCGACGGGATGACGCTCCGCCAGTCGATGGCGGCCGGCACGGCCGGCCTGACGGCCATGCTGGCGGTGATGGCGCTCGAACGGCAGGGCGTGCGGCCCGACGACGGCGAGGTGGTGGTGACGGGGGCCACGGGGGGCGTCGGAGGGTTCGCCGTACGCGTGTTGGCCACGCTCGGGTACACGGTGGTGGCCTCGACGGGCAAGGCCTCCGCCGAACGCTATCTGCGGGAGCTGGGGGCCGCTCGGATCATCGACCGCGATGAGTTGGGGCAAGGGCCCCGCCGGCCCCTCGACGCCGGCCGCTGGGCCGGCGCCATCGACAGCGTGGGCGGCCCGGCGCTGGCGGCGCTGCTGAGCCAGACCGGCCGGCACGGAGCGGTCGCGGCTTGCGGACTGGCGGGGGCGGCCGAGTTCACTACGACGGTGTTTCCGTTTATCTTGCGTGGCGTGGCCCTGCTGGGCATCGACTCGAACACCTGTCCGTTTGAGATGCGCCTCGCGGCCTGGAAACGCCTCGCGGCGCTGCCGGCCAACACGGCGATGGACCGCCACGTGCGCGAAGTGGGGCTCGCCGGCATCGAGGCCTCGTGTGAGGCGCTCCTCCGGGGCGAGGTGACAGGGCGGTTTCTGGTCGATGTAAACGCATAACCACTCATGGGTACCATTTCATTCTGGCAGCGACGCAACGCGGCGGCGTCCGAATCGGCGGATATCGCCGTCATCGGGGGCGGCATCGTGGGGGTGTCGACGGCCTTCTGGCTGCGCCGGCTGCGGCCAGATCTGCGGGTTACGATCGTGGAGGCCGGCGCGTTGGCCAGCGGTGCGAGCGGACGCAATGCCGGCTTTCTGCTGCAGGGCTCCGCGAGCGACTTCGCCACGGACTCCCGGCGCTTCAGCACCGATGTCGCGGCCTATCTCTGGCGATTTTCGGGCGAGAACCGGGCGATGGTCGAACACGAACTCGATGGCGAGCGGTTCGATCTGGCGCGGACGGGGAGCCTGACCGTCGCCGGCTCGGAGGCCGAGGCGGCCCGACTGCGCGTGTCGGTGGACGCGCTGGCGGCGGCCGGGGAGCCGGTCACCTACCTCGATGCCGCCCGGCTCCACGAACGTATCGGAGGCGCGGGGTTTTATGGGGGCATGCAGGTGCCGACCGGCGGCACGGTCGACTCCTTTCGGCTGGTCCACGCCATCGCGGCGGCCAGCGAGGCGCGGGTGCTGACGCATCGTCGGGTAGTAGCCGTGCAGCCGGCTGGCGACCGTGTGCGCCTCGAAACGATGGCCGGCGATATCGAGGCCGGCCAGGCAATCTTCGCCCTTAATGCCTACGGGCCGCTGCTTTTCCCCTGGATGAGCGCCTTCGTCCGGCCCCTCCGCGCCCAGATGCTGGCTACCGTCCCCACCGGCCGCGTCTGGCTCCATCAACCGGTGTATTCACACGATGGCTTTTATTACATCCGCCAGCTGCCCGATGGCCGTCTGCTCGTGGGCGGGGCGCGGCATCTGTTTCTAGAGGACGAAGTGGGTTACGAGGATACGACCACGCCGGCGCTCCAACAGGCGCTGCTCGCGTACGTAGCCGCACATTTTCCGGCCGCCGGCCGGGTCTCGGTCGACCATGCCTGGAGCGGCATCATGGGCTTTTCGCCGGATGGCCTCCCCGCCATCGGCCCGCTGCCCGGCGTCCCGGGCTCGTTCTGGGTCGGAGGGATGTCCGGCCACGGGATGGGGTACGGGTTTCGGCTGGGGCGGCTGATGGCGGAACGGGCGCTGGGCCGGACGCCGGACGCCGCGGACCGCCTCTTTGACGCCGAACGACTCCTTCCGGCGGGCGGGCCTTGAATCATCGCAGCCGTCTATCGCGTATCCTCGCCCGATTCGTATGTTTGAGCACCCACCATACCGTCCATTCTATGCGTGTTCGCATCTCTGGCATCACCGTTCTCCTGGCGATCGGCTACCTTCTGCTGACATCCTCCGCCCACGCCCAGCTTCGCCCTCGTGTGGCTCTCGATCTCGCGATGGGCATCCCTGTTGGCCAGTTCGCCGACAACCTCGGGCATCCAGGGTTTGGCTTTCGCTTGATGGGCGCCGCCCAGTTTGGCGCGACGCCCGTCCAGGTGGGGCTGGATATCGGGTACCTGATCTACGGATTCGAGCGCCGCACCGAGCCCTTTAGCACCACCATCCCGGACGTGAACGTACGCGTGGAGACGACGAATAACATCGCGTTATCTCACCTCTTTTTCCGCCTCCAGCCCCCCACGGGCCGGGTCCAGCCCTACGTCGAAGGCCTCATCGGATTCGCCTATCTGTTTACCAGCACGTCGATCAAGGACATCGGGTCCGACGAAGACGTAGCCTCTTCGACGAACTTCGACGACTTCACCGCGAGCTACGGCGCCGGCGCCGGCGTGGACTTCCACCTGGGCAGCAGCACCAGCGAGACGGGGCGCACGACCTCATTTCTACTCCATGCCGGCGTGCAATACCTCCTCGGCGGCAACGCGGAGTACCTGAAACGCGGCTCGATCCGCCGCGAAAACGGGCAGGTCACGTTCGATGTCCAGCGCTCGCGGACTGACCTGGTGGCGCCGCAGCTGGGGGTGACGTTTGTATTCTGAAGTCGGGGAGGGGATGGGACACGAGGTATCGTGTCCGAACGACGGGGCTCAGGGGGGTGTCAGCTTCGCTTCCAGGCCGGCGCGAACAGCCTCCCATTCGGTATCGAGAATGCTGAAGTAGACGGTGTCGCGAATCCGCCCGGAAGCCGTGACCATGTGCTTCCGGAGCGTTCCTTCTTCCTTCGCCCCCAGCCGCAAGATGGCGCGTCGGGATCGCTCGTTTAAGGCGTCGGTCTTGAGTTCTACGCGGACGCAGCCCAGCTCCTCGAAGGCATGGCGGAGCAGCAGGAGCTTCGCCTCGGTGTTGACCGCCGTTCGTTGCCACGGCCCCGCCACCCACGTCGATCCGATCTCGACGCGCCGGTTCGCAAGGTCCATGTTCATGTACCGCGTACTTCCCACCACCTGCCGGGTTTGCGGGTCGATGATGACAAATGGAACCATGTCGCCCCGATCTCGGCCGGCGAGGGCGGCGAGGATATACGCGGCCATGTCGTCGCGGGTGTGGACCTGAATAGGGATCCAGCGCCAGAGATCGGGGTCGAGCCCGACGGCGCACAACGCATCCAGGTGGTCCGGGTGGAGCGGTTCGAGGCGGACGTGGGCGCCAGAGAGGTGACGTTCAAGGTCGATCACTTGCGACATAGGGTCGGATTGTTGGTCCGGACCCGAATGTACGCACCGGCCGTCTATACATCCTGCTGGAAAAAGCACATGATGTTTTTGAGCACGTAGTCGTCGTATGTCCCCGCGGCGTTCTCGCTGGTGGCGGCATGGACCTCAAACTCGTTGTTGCCGTTGTTCAGCGCGCCGCCAGAGATGTTGATCGTTTGCGTAAACCAGTGCTGCGCGTTGGCCCCGGTATAGGGGGCGATTCTCCCGACATCCACGTTGTTGATTCGGATCAACGGCGCTTGTGTGGCTACCGTGAGGCCACGGACCATGAATGTGATGAAGGCATGGCCTACGCTGTGCCGGCCGCCGGTGTTGAACGTGGTCTCGAATACAGGATGGAAGCCACCGTCTCCCATTGTGATACCGGTACTGACGCCGTGGATTATCGTGAAATCGGACACTACAGCCATGATCTTTCCCTCTGGAATGGTGCTTGTGAACGGGGACACTGATTCTAAAGGCGCAAAGTGGATGCGAAAGCCGACACTATGTTTACGGGGTTGATCCCGGGTAAGAGGAACGCGTCACGGCGAGTAGCCGGCGCGTATCCCCCTCCAACCGGTACAGCGCATAGTCATACCGCATGCCATCACCCTGTACCTCGGAGGTGATGCGGTCGCCGAGCCGGGCCGCGTCGCGGACGACAAACTCACGCCAGGCGAGAAGTCCGTTATGGCCGGACGGCGAGGTGTCGACGCAAACCTCGTCCTGCCAGGCCGGCATTGGCATGGGGCGGACGTGCAGCCGGTTCAGGGGGTGGCAACACGTCAATTCGAGCCGGGCGCGACGGGCGCGGCCTCGGGGTACAACACGGCGCGGACGTACCGGCTTTCGTCGAAATACTGCCGCGCGGCGGCCTGGATGTCGCCGGCGTCGATGGCTTCGATCATCTCCTCATAGCGGAAGACGTCCAGCCAGTCCTCGTCGGGATGGGTGCTGTAGAAATCCAGAATCCCCGTCCAGAAGCCGTTGGTCTCCTTCTGCGTCTCCCGGCTCCGGCGTTGCTGCTCCTTGATCTTCTCCAGGTTTTCGGGGGAGGATCCGAGGGTTTTGAGCGACTCGATCTGATCGAACACGGCGGCGACGAGCTCATCGACGCGCGCGGGGTCGCACGTGAAGCTGACCGAGATCTGGTACTCAGGTCGGGGCTTCTCGTCGATGCTGGATTGGGCGGAAACGCTGTACACCCCGCCGCGCGCCTCGCGGAGGTCTTCGCGGAGGAGGATGTTAAAGACATCGACCATGGACCGGAGGGCGTGCCGGCTCTCGCGGGTGTAGTCCGTCGGCCCGTGGAAAATGAGCAGCGCCTGGCTCTGGTCCGCGATGCCTTTGCTCACGGAAACATCGACGAGGCGGTTCGGAATCGACGGTTCGACATCCCGCCAGGCATCGCCTCGGCGCGGGGCCGGCAGGCTGCCCAGGTAGGTCTGTGCCAGCGCTTCGAGGGTGTCCGGATCGAAGTTGCCTACAAACGTGAAGATAAAATCGCTCGCGTCGGCGAAGCGGTCCTGATAGAACCGGTGGGCGGCATCGAGATCGAGCGTCTCCACCATATCCAGCGTGGGGACGCGGGCGCGCGGGTGGCCGGCGTAGAGGGCCTGGACGAGCGAGTCCTGGAAGACCCCCTGCGGCGTCGAGGCCCGATTGGGCAGGTAGGCGCGCATTCGGTTCTGGTAGGACGTCAGGGCCGAGCTGTCCACCCGCGAGGCCGTGAAGTAGAGGTGGATGAGCTGGAACATGGTTTCGAGGTCGGCGGGCGCAGCGCCGCCGCCCAGGCCTTCGTCGTACGAGCTGATAAACGGCGCCACCGAGACCACCTTGCCGGAGAGGGCCTTTTCGAGCTCGATGGGGTCGAACGGACCCACTCCGCTCTGCCCTACCAGCATCGCTGCACTCGACGCGGTGAAGTACGCATCGTCGTCCACGAGCGAGGTGCCGCCCGGGCTGGTGGCGCTGAAGCGCACCTCGTCGTCCTTGTAGTCGGTGGGTTTGTGGTAGATGCGGATGCCATTCGAAAGCGTGAGCGCGGTGACGTCCAGCGAGTCGATCCCTGTCCGCTCGACGATCGAGCCCGGTGTGGGAAGGCTGGCCATCAAGGGGGCCTCGCTCACGGCATCGACCCACGGCGTGATCGGTGTGCTTTCGGCGGCGGCGAAGACGGCGGCAAGGTCCGCTTCTGAGGGCGGGACGAGGCCGGCTTTTTCGGGCATCGTGACCAGCATCACCCGATTGCTGTCCGATATCAACTCAGCGGCGCGGCGGTTGACGTCGGCCAGCGTGATGTCCGGTATGAGCTGGCGGACGAGGTCGTATTCGTACGCGATGCCCGGCGTCGGCTCGGATTCCAGGAAGTAGGCGACGTATTCGTTGGCGAATCGGGCGGACTGTGTGTTTTCGCGTTCGTTGAACGCCCGCTCGTAGGCGCGTACGGTCTCCTGTTTATCGCGCATGAGCTCGGAGGCCGTGAAGCCATGTTCGCGCACGCGCCGGGCCTCGACGAGCAGGGCCTCGAGGCCCGCGAGTATGCCGTCCTCCTGCACCTGGGCGCCCAGGCTGTGGAAGGCCGACGAACGCACCATAGCGCCCTGCGAAACGCTCGCGCCGACAAACGGGGGGGCCGACTGCTGGGCGATCTCGCTGAGCCGCTTGTTGAGCATGCTGTCGAACAGGCCCGCGACGATTCGGTCCCGGTAGTCGGCCACGGTCTCGAACGAGCGGGCGTTATGCTTGTAGTAGGTCGCTACCGTCGTGTACGGATACTCGGGGTCCGTGACGATGGCGTAGAGCGGTTCGGCATGGCCCGGCACCGGGTAGGTGGCTCGCGCCGGGGCGTCGGCGGGATTGGGGAGATGGGCGAAGTGGGTTTGGATTTCCGCCTCGATGGCGTCAACGTCGATATCGCCGACGATCACGACAGCCATGAGATCGGGCCGGTACCAGTGCCGGTAGAAGCGCTCTATGACCTCGCGAGGGGCGTTCCGGATCGTCGTGGTGTCGCCGATGGGGAGGCGGGTCGCGTAGCGGGACTCGTGCAGGAGCACCGGGAGGGTCTTTTCGCGAATCCGCCCGCCGGCGTTCTGAGTGCTGCGACGCCATTCTTCGACGACCACGCCGCGCTCTTTATCGATCTCCTCGGCGTCGAGGGTGGCGTAGGCCGCCCAGTCCTCCAGTACATCGAAGGATCGGGCGACGATTTCGGCGCTGTCGGCCGGGATGGTGAGTTCGTAGACGGTTTCGTCGAACGATGTGTAGGCGTTGACGTCGGCCCCGAATTGCATGCCGGTGCGCTCGAGGAAGTCCACCAGCGCGCTTTTTTCGAAGCGGCGGGTTCCGTTAAAGAGCATGTGTTCGAGGAAGTGGGCCAGTCCGCGCTGGTCGTCGGCCTCCAGGAGGGAGCCGGCGTCGATGGCGAGCCGCATCTCCATCCGGTTGCGGGGTTCTTCGTTGTGGCGGATAAAGTACCTGAGCCCGTTGGGCAGCTGGCCGACCCGCACGGCGGGATCCAGGGGGAGTGCATCGGCTAAGGGGGAGGCGCTGGCGACCGATACGGGTGGGGAAGCCGTTACCGTCGTGGCCGATGGGGTCGGGTCGGTTGATGCGCAGCCGGCGGCTACGAAGAGCACCAAAAAGAGCAGGCCGGATAGTCGGTCGACGTTCATGGGATCCACTGGGCTGATCGCCGGCTGATGCCGGCGTGAGGAAACATATCGCTTCTCAACGCGCAAAAGGATTGGCTGTTCTGGCGCAGGGTGGTTCATGGTTCGATGTTTAAGGGTTAAGGACGATGCTCTACTATAAAAAACACGAATCCGATCCGAGCCGCGACTGGGTGGTGTTCGTCCACGGCGCCGGCGGGAGCTCGTCCATCTGGTACAAGCAGATCCGGGCGTATAAAGCCCATTTTAACGTCCTTCTGCTGGATCTGCGCGGCCACGGGAAGTCGCAGGACCACATCGATCAGCGCCATCCCGGCACCTATTCGTTCGAGGAGATCAGTCGGGAGATCATCGAAGTGCTCGATCATCTGGCCATCAAAAAAGCCCATTTTATAGGCATTTCGCTCGGCTCGCTCATCATCCGTGTGTTGGCGGAACTCGCCCCAGGCCGCATCCAGTCCGCCGTGCTCGGCGGGGCGATCGTCCGGCTCGACATCCGATCCCGCTTCCTCGTCGGCCTGGGCAATCTGTTCAAACGGGTGATGCCATACCTCTGGCTCTACAGCCTGTTCGCCTGGATCATCATGCCCCGCAAACGGCACCGCGAGTCCCGCCTGCTGTTCATCGGCGAGGCGCGGAAGGTCTGCCAGAAAGAATTCCTCCGCTGGTTCCGGCTCACGTACGAACTAAACCCGTTATTGAGATTCTATCGGGAGCGCGAGCTGCCGGCGCCGACGCTCTACCTGATGGGGGAGGAGGATCACCTCTTCCTCCCGCCGGTCCGCGCGCTCGTGGCGCGCCACCGGAACAGCGTGTTGCAGATTATCGCGGACTCGGGGCATGTCTGCAATGTAGACCAGCCGGATGCGTTCAACGAGATCTCCATCGCCTTTCTGAAGTCCGTAGGCTGTCGGCCGGCGCTGGCTTGAAGCCGGCCGCTTAACCTTTCACGTCGACCGTCGATCCTCTCTATACCCACCCTGCGTTCGTGCGCCGGAGCCGCCCTGGCGTGCTCCCGCCACTCCCTCGCCACCGTTTCCCAACCGACGGTATGAATCCCTATTCCGATGCCGACGCCTCCGGCGACGCGGCGGTCCTTACGTCCCCTGGCGCCAGAGTTGAGCGCTCGGCTGTGGTTTCCGAGGCCCAGATCGCCCCGTATCCGCCAGCCGCCTGCGAGGAAGTCCTGCAACGCGTGCCTCGATCGCTACGCGGCATCGACAATCTGAAGGGCGTCGCCAAGGCGCTTCGCAGCCTCGACGAGAACCAGCGCGCCGACATCACGAAGCATCTGGAAGGGCTCGTCCGGCACATGATCCGGATCAACGCGAGCGACCTGGACATGGGTGGGGAGTCGTGTCGGACCAACGTCTGGTACCGCGTGCATGGCGATAAAAAGCCGTATAGCAAGCTGGGTAACTACTCGCCGGCCGACTGCAACGTGTTTTTCCTGAACATGTTGAGCGAAGTGCAGACGATGAACCTGCTCAAGAACTTCGCGGTCGATTTGTCCTACCAACTCATGGCCGGCAAGGACAATGGCGAGTGGCACCGGTTTCGTATGACGATCTATTTCGACAGCGACAACCTGGCCCTCAACGTCCGCGCCATCTCGAACGAACTGAGGAGCATGGAGGCGCTCGGCTTCCATCCGACCATCCAGAAGGGGCTGTTGTTCGAACATGTCCGCGATGGGTTGACGCTGGTGACGGGCGTCACGGGGTCGGGCAAAAGCGCCACGCTCGACGCCATCATCGATGCGAATAACAGCCGCACCGCCGGCCACATCGTCATCATCGGCGAGCCGATCGAATACATGCACGGATCGAAACGCTGCATCGTCCGCCACCGTGAAGTGGGGAAAGACGTCGGCTCGTTCAGCGACGGCGTCGTCCAGTCGCTCCGCCAGGACCCCGACATCATCGTGATCGGGGAAATGCGCGACCCGAAGACGATCTCCGCTGCCATCGAAGTGACGGACTCGGGTCACAAGGTCTTTTCCACCCTCCACACGAGTTCGGCCATCGAGAGTATATCCCGCATCGTGGGTGAATACGGCTCGGACGAGCAGGAACGCATCCGCTACCGCCTGGCGGACGTGCTGCGCTGCATCATCAGCCAGAAGCTCGTCCCGCTGGTCGGCGGCGGCCGCATCATGGTCAAGGAGGTTCTCTGGATGACGCCCTCTGCCCGCGCGGCCATCAAGAGCGGCAACGTAAACGAGATCTACCAGATGATGTGGGAAGGCCGCGCGCAGGGCCAGGTGACGCTGGAGCAGGATCTGGCGGCGCTGCTCAAAGCCGGCAAGATCTCCGGCGAAACGGCGATGAACTACGCGAACAACAAAAAGCGGCTGCAGCAGGTGCTGGGAGCGGCGTAGTCTCGCGGTTTAAGGTTTGAGGTGCAAGGTATTTGGTTTAAGGATCGCGGTTGAACGTTCAGAGACTGTTGGGATTTCCACAATCCAAGGCATCGTCATCCCCCGGTCAAAGCCGGGGGCAGGCTCCCGCGAAGGCGGGAAACGAGCGAAGCGACTTACGAAGTAATCCAGCCATCAGACTGGCATTTTTCTGGGTCCCCGCCTGCGCGGGGATGACTTGCTCCTTATGCAACACGCCATCTCAACAGTTTCTCAAGGGATCTCCTTGCAGGATTGACTCGTCGCGTTCACACGTTTCGCCAAGGCCCCTCCTCGAACCGAGGAGGGGCGGATCCCGGCGTCGATTCATCGACGTCGGGACGGGGAGGAGTCAGGCCAATCAGACAGCGCGGGCTTGACTCACGCGCAGGCGTGACGCTATCTTGCCGGCGGGCGTTCAGGACGCCTCCCGTCCGCGGGAAGGACTGAGTCCACCTGACGCGTAGCCACACCATCACGGTTGCCTGCACCTTCTTCTCGCCCAGCATAGCGGACACGGGCTCACCAGAGGAAGTGTGTCATGCCTATCCGCGATCTCCCCGTCCGCCCCGACCTCGACCAGCTCCGCCACCAGGCGAAAGACCTGCTCAAGGCGATTAATCAGTCCGACCCATCGGCTCTCGAAGACCTCCACGCGTTCCACCCCAACCCACCCGATCCCGCCTCGGCGAAGCTGGCCGACGCACAACTTGTCCTCGCACGCAGTTATCAGGCGCCCAACTGGCCGCGGCTCGTCCAGGCCTGCCGGCTGATCGACGCCATCTGGCGGGATGATCTGGAGGCGGTCCGCGCGCTCATCCTCGAACATCCTCACCTGCTCCACGAACACGCCACCATCCGCAACAGCAACTGGGGGCCGCCGATGGCCTATGCGGCGAATCTCGGGCGGGACCGGATCATCCAGATGTTGCATGGGATGGGGGCGACGGATCTAGAAAAGGCGCTTGGTCGGGCCGTGTTGCAGAGCCGGGTGAGCACCGCGGTGATGTTGCATGCCCTGCTGGGCAAGCCGGCGCCCCCCGCGGATGCCCTGGGCGGGCCGGCGTATACGCTCAGTGTGCCCGGCACGGAGTTTATCCTGGAAGTAGGAGGAAAGGTCTACGACGAGGCCGGCCGTCGGATCGCCCCGGTGGATGTCGTGCTCGAAACCGACAGCCGGAAGCCCGAGGCGAAGCACCGGATTCTGGAGCTGTACGTCCAGCACGGCCTCGTCCTCCCCGATACACCCGTCATGGCACTCCACCGCGGCCGGATCGACCTCCTGGAGGCGCATCTGGCCCGCGAGCCGGGGCTGTTGCGGCGCACGTTTTCTCACGAAGAGATCTATCCCCCGGATCTGGGCTGTCACGACGAGGTGCAGGCTACCCACGGCACCCCGCTCGCCGGCGCCACGCTCTTGCACATGGCCGTCGATTACGATGAACTGGAGATCGCGCGTTGGCTGCTGGCACAGGGGATGGACGTCGACACGCCGGCCGCCATCGACGCCGATGGGTTCGGCGGCCACACGGCGCTCTTCGCGACGGTCGTCTCGCAGCCGAACTTCTGGGTGAACCACCATCACACGCCGGATCTCGCCGCGTTCACGCGCCTGCTACTGGATCACGGCGCCGATCCCAACGTCCGCGCGTCGCTGCGCAAGCAACTTCATCCCGGCTACGGAGAAGAGACGCTGCACGAATTCCACGACGTGACGCCGCTCGGGTGGGGCCGGCAGTTCCATCGGCAGATATTTGTGAGCAAGGAGGCGATGAAGTTGATCGAGGAGGCGGGTGGGAGATGAGAGCGCAGGACAACGATGTCCTACATGAACTGGGAGGAGTACTTCCTGCCGGTGCTGCCGGCGGTGTTACTTGTCCTTATGTTTATGGGCGACTCTTGGGAAAATCACGGGCGCACGGTCGAACAAATCGACGCGTAGTTTAGTCGGAGAAGTGTAGTCCGAATCATTCCATCGGCGCATCTCGTCGTCGCGCCGGTTTGCAAGTGAGTGCTCATGTAAGCATGTTGCGGAAACGGTGAACGCCCATGACGGCCATTGAACAACTGACAAATCGACTGGACAAGCTCTCGGAAGCCGAGCGTGAAGCCGTGGCTGCGGCACTCTTGCGGGTATGGGACGCAAAAGAGTGGGATGAACAGATCGAGGCAGATATCGCCGCGGGGAAGCTCGATTTTTTGATTGAGGAAGTGGAAGCAGAGATCGTGGCTGGTCGTATAAAGCTGCTATGAAGCACTATGCTACCTCTCGATTCTGGGAGGGGTACCACCAATTGCCCGAGCACATCCAGAATCTGGCCGATCAGTGCTTCGCCTTGTTTAAGGCAAACCCCAGGCACCCTTCCCTACATTTTAAACGTGTAGGAAAGTTCTGGTCAGCCCGGGTCGGCCTTGATTACAGGGCCCTGGCCGTTGTGCGAGATGGAGATATCTATTGGGTTTGGATCGGACCTCACGGGGTGTACGATAAACTGATTGCCTGACTGGATGGTTCGATAGTTCACCCCGTACTCTGCATCGCCGCCGCGATTCCGTTGATGCTGAGGAAGATGGCGCGGGCGAGCGCCTCGCGTTCGGCCTCGGAGGGGGCGGCTCGGTGCCGGCGGATGAGTTCCACCTGCAGCAGGTTCAGCACGTCCGTGTACGGATTCCGGAGGGCGATGGAGCGCTGGATGACGGGGTTGTAGTCGAACACCTCGTCCTGCCCGGTGATCGCGAGGATGGCGTCGCGGGCGAGGGTGTAGTCTTGCAGGATGACATCGTGGAACGACGGGCCGGCCGCCAGGTCGGCGTAATATTTCGCGACATCGAACCGGCTGCGAGCGATCTCCAGCTGGGCATTGTTGAGCACGGCCCGGAAAAACGTCCAGTTTTTAAACGCCTTTTTGAGCAGGGCCAGATCCTCCGGCCGCTCATCGAGCACTTTCTTGATGCCGGCGCCGACGCCGTACCAGCCCGGGATCATGTACCGCGTCTGCGTCCACGCGAACCCCCAGGGGATGGCGCGGAGACTCTCAAAGTCGACTTCCGAGGCCGACTTCCGCGAGACGGGCCGCGAGGCGATCGGGAGCCGGCTGATCTGGGCGATGGGGGTGACGTTGATGTACCACGGCCACAGGTGCTCGTGGTCGATCAACCCCCGGTAGGCGCGCATCGAGGCCGTCGAGATCGTCTCCATCACCCTGCCTTCGGCATCGTCGCTGGTGGAGTGCTCCTCGGACGCCCGGCCGGCATGGCCCGTGGCCAGGAGCATGGCGTTTACGATCTGCTCCAGATGCCGGTGCGCGATGTCCGGCAGGGCGTACCGGAAGGAGATAACTTCTCCCTGTTCGGTGAACCGGATCCGGCCGCTGTGGCTTACGTCGGGCATCGACAGAATGGCCTGATTCGCCCGCCCGCCACCGCGCCCTACCGTGCCGCCGCGGCCGTGGAACAGCCGGAAATCCACCCCGAACGCCTTACACACCCGGCCCAGGGCGGCCTGCCCCTTGTGCAGGGCCCAGTTTGCCATCCAGTAGCCGCCGTCCTTGTTGCTGTCGGAATACCCGAGCATGATCTCCTGCATGTTTCCCCGGCAGGCGAGGTGCCGGCAGTAGACCTCGTTCGCGAAGATCGAACGCATGAAGCCCTCGGCGGCCTCCAGGTCCTCGATGGTTTCGAAGAGCGGGACGATGTCCAGCGGCGAATGCACCACGCCGGCCTCCATCGACCACAATCCCACTTCCTTGGCGAGCAGCATCACCTCTAACAGGTCGCTCACGTCATGCGTCATGCTGACGATGTAGCTGCCGACGGCCTCGGGCTCCTGCGCAACGATGTCGCGGACCATCTCCATCGTATCCAGCATCTCCTGCTCGGCCTCGGGCAACGAGGCGCCGCGGGGGAGGAGGGGGCGCGGGTTGCTCAGCTCGGCGGTAAGTAGAACGACTTTGTCGGTTTCGGGCAGGTCGCTGTACGCCGGCGTGACGCCGGCTCGGGCCAGCAACGCCGCCACGGCGGCATCGTGCATCCGGCTGTGCTGGCGAATGTCGAGCGCGGCCATGTGCAGGCCGAAGGCACGGGCATTCGTGTAGATCTTGTTCAGTAACCCGTACCGGGCGATATGTTCGAACCCCGTATCGACCAGAGCATCGTGCAGCAGCGCGAGGTCCGCCACGAAGGCCGCGCTGTTGTACCGATCCGCGCGGTCTTCGCCAGGTAAAAACGCGGTCTCCAACTCGGCCAGTTCCGCCTCTAGCTTGAGCATCATGAAGCTCACCTTGAGGCGGTACGGCTCGAATGCGTACTGGCGCACCCAGTAATCGGGCAGCGTAAACCGCCGGCTGTCGGCCTCGATCGACACGCGCAGCGGCTCGGGGATCGGGACGGCGCGTTCGGAGAGGCTCAGTTCGCGCCGCAGGTTGGTGAGTTCTTCCAGGAACAGGGTGATGGCCGTGCGCCGGTGGGTGATGGCGGTCTGGCGGGTGACATCGGGCTTGACGTTCGGGTTGCCGTCGCGGTCGCTGCCGATCCACGAGCGGAACTGGAGGAAGACGGCCGGCTCGATCTCACGGTCGTAATACTGCTTCACGGCGTCGCGCACGTCGTCGTAGATCCGGGGGATGGTGTCCCAGATGGTGTTGCGCAGAAAAAACAGGCCGTTGTCGACTTCCTCCTGCACGGTCAACCGTTCCACCCGCACCTCGTCGGTCACCATCAGCAGGCGGATTTCCCGGTAGATCTCATCCCCGATAGCCGCGATCTCGTCGGGCGTGAGCGACCGCTCCCATAACTCGCCGAGCAGGGTGGCGATGCGTTTCTGTTTGTACATGATGCTCCGCCGGCGCGCCTCGGTCGGGTGCGCGGTGAGCGTCGGTTGGATGTCGAGCCGGTGCAAAATGTCCATCAGCTGCTCGTACGACACGCCGGCCTCGCGCAGCGTATATACGGCCTCGGCGATGGATTCCTTGCGCGGCTTGTCCGGCCGGCTGTTGCGCGAGCGCTGCCGGTTGATGCGGATGATCTCCTGCTGCTCGGCCTTGTTGACGAGGTGGAAAAAGTCCGTGTAGGCTTTTAACAACAGGTTGATCTGATCCAACGAAAGCGTCCCGATCGTTGCCGCCGCCTGCTCCCGCAGCGCCGGCTCGTTGTTGTTCGCCGCTTCCTTACACAGCCGGCGCAGCTCCTCGACCAGCGCCAGCGTCTCCTCGCCGGCCTGCTCCCGGATCACCCGTCCCAGTGTGGCCCCGAGCAGGTTTACCTGCTCACTCAAAGGCTTGGAAATGCCGCTTTCGGGCGAGAAAAAATGGGTTTCGTCCAACGTTTTTCCACTTTTCATTTTGCACTTTGCACTTTTCACTTTGCACTGACTACAACGTTTTCCATCACGATCTCCGACAACAGCCGCAATTCGCCGGCCTCAAACTTCTGGTCGTACGTCTCGATCGCAAGCCCGGGCTGCTGGAGGTCGTCGGCGATGTAGTTCATATAATCGGCGAACCGGACACCGCCCACCACGCGCGGGTTCACGGCCTTGCGGAAGCGGGAGCCGCCGCCGTCGATCAGGAAGTCGTAGGCGATGTAATCCATCGTCGACTCCTCCTTGTGGATCCAGTAGATGAACCGGTCCTCGAAGTCTTTCCCGCCGCCTTCCTGCTGAAAGGTGACTTGGATCTTATGATACGGCCGGCCTTCGACGACGACTTCCTCCAGATACCGCTTCTGCACGGCGGCGTCGTTGAGGTTGTAGGGGAGGAGGGCGAAGTAGAGGACCGAGTTTACGGACGACTCGAAGGCGCGCGCGCGCTCTTCGGTCAACGCCACGCGCCCGCCGTCGATCTCGCGGTAGAACCCATCGTTGCTCAACACATCGCGTACAGCACCGGTGGAGTCGGTGAAGATGCGCTCGTAGATAAAGGCACCGCCATCCCGCGTGGCGCGGTAGTGCCGGCCGCGCTGGTCGAAGTCGATCACACTATGATCGATCACGGGGCCGCCATGGGTCTCGATCACCCGATTGATGATGGCGACCGGGTCGCGCGGATCGGTGCAGCCGGCGAGGAGGAGCAGGGAGAGGAGGAGAAGTCGGGTCATTCTGGGCGTCGATGTGTTTGGAGGTTGTGTGTCCGCGAAATAGAACTTCAGAGCGCTTCGTCATCCCGGACTTGATCCGGGACCCCGTCGTTTTGCATTCCGGCAGGCTCCCGACCCCGATCGGGGATCCATACAACCAACTGGCCTGGCATGGATCCCCAATCAAGTTGGGGATGACGAAAGTGCTCAAGGTGGACTCTCGCTTGTGAAACGGTCAAAGCCTTAGTCCGCCGCCTTCTGATGCTTCTTCAGGACGAACTGTTTCCAGATGACCACCATCAACCCGAGGTATACCACGCACACCCCGAAAACCACACCGTACCCGATCATCCTCCCCTCAAAGAGTGTGAAGGGCAGATTGATGAGGATGAGGAGCGGAAAGCCGAGCACGAGCGCCATCCCGCTCCCGAGCCCGAGGTCCTGGGCGACACTCGTCCGGAAGTCGGGGTCGGTCACCCGCACAAGCGCCAGGCCGGAACTGATCGTGCCGGTCATCTCCCCAAAAATCCCCAGCCGCCGCTCAAGCGGATGGTCGTCGAAGGCGAGCCGGACGGCCCACCGGACGATGAAATACGTCGCCGGCGTGCCGAAAAGGGTCATCAGGGCGATTGGCACCATGTAGGCCCGCGCGGCGCCCAGGCTGATGGCGATCACGGCGAGGGCGATCATGTAGTCGGTCATCCATCCCGTGAGCCGGTGCAGCAGGCCGGCATCGATGGGGATAAAGCGCTGCTCCCGCCCGAGCAGCTTGCGCATGGCCAACGCCAGCAGGTTGGCGAAGATGAAATGGAACCCCCAGAGCATGGCGATCTCTTTCTCGAGGCCGGCTTTCGCCATCAGCGCCGCCAGGCCGGTCGTTACGCCGTAGGTCAGCAAATACACGGCGCCGATGAGGGCGAAGTGGACCGTCAGCGGCTCGATCGTTCCACCGTGATACGCCAGCCGGCCGGCGATCGGGAGCGGCTCCTGCCGCAGGATGCCCGTCCGCAGCGCCTCGTCCATGCCGTGTGTGCCGCCATCGATTAGCTTGCTTTCGCCGGCGCGGACACCCCGGTTCACCAGCACGATCCCGACGAAGTACGCCACCAGAAACCCGGCCGCCGCCAGCGTCAGCCCGACGTCTCCGCCGCCGCCAAACCCGTAGGGCTCCCACGACTGCCCGATGGAATACGCGATCCCCGGCCCCATCCCAAACCCCAGCGGCAGCAACATGCCCACCGCCGGTACGAGATCGGGCATAAAGGTGTAAACGACCGCAAACGCGATCCCGAGTCCGATGAGGATCTGGATGAGGTAGCAGAAGAGGAAGATGAAGCCCACATGCGTTGCCCCGCGCGAGCCCTTTTCATTGGAGCCCTGAAGCCCGATGCCGATAAACGTCAGTGCGAGGAGATGGTACAGGTAGGCGCCCATCCGATCGACATCGAAATGCAGGAGGCCGACCCCTTCGGGGCCCAGGATCAACCCCGTAAAGCCGGCGATGAGGGCGCTGGGGATGAGAAAACGCTGAAAGAACGGGATAAAACGCCGGCACATCAGCCCGAACAACAACAGGGCGCTGACCAGCGCGATGTCGAGCGCGGCCTCGCCGATCGTGATGGGTAGGTCCCACAGGTTCATGCGCGTGCTTGCTCACCGACCGGAGGCAGAACGCCGGCCTTGAGGCGCTGGATGGTCTCCTCCCACTGGAGCGCGCTGCCGTCGCCGGCGAACGTGAACTGGATCATCTCCTGGGCGAGTGAAAGCTGCAGGCGGGAGTTGCGTTCGATGCCGGAGTACAACACATCTTCGAGCGCGAGCGCGAAATTGATGGACGATCCCTTGATCCGAATCTCGTCTGGAAACAGGGCGATTTCGACTGTTCCATGGGCATCCAACCGGGGAAACTGCTCCTCGCTGTGCATTTGTACGGTGTTGCGAATGAAGGCCCCGCCGGCGTCGCGCTCAAGCGGCATCGCTCGCACCTGATCGTAGAAGGTGCTGGTCGTGAGCACCTCGCCGGTTTTCTCGTCCAGCAGGGTGCTGTCTTTTTGCATCTTGTAGCGGAACGTTCCGGCGGCGTTCACCACATACGTCCCGTCCGGCGTAAACACGCCCCCGTTGGCGCCTGAAACAGGGTCGCGGTAGATGAGGCGGTGGATGCCCTGCGCCGGCTTGTAGGCGAAATACGGCTTCAGGTCGTCCGGCACGATGGTTTCGTCGATCGCCATCTGGGCTTTCAGGATGCCAAGCGCCTCCTCGAATGGCGTTTTTCGGTCGAATTGAAGGGGCGGCTTGACTTCGACGCGAACGCGGGAGCGCCTCGGATAGGTGGCCCAGCGCGGCCAGCCGGTGTAGGATCCGTGGGTGATGACGGGGTAGATCGGGATGCCGCTTTTTACAAATACCTTGGCGGTGCTTTCGATCCAGGGCGCCGGCCGGCCGTCCCACCGCCGGCCGCCTTCAGGGTAGATGAGTATGGCGTGTTTTGTGGCGATAAACCGGTAGATCTCGCGGATGAGATGGGGCTCAGGTACATGTTTGCGCGTGGGATGCAGCTCGATGTCCTGGAGTATCTTGCGGAGCAGTCGGCCGCGATGGTATTCCTTCGTAATCACGCCCCGCGTCGATAGACCCCACGGGATGAAGTGGTTCAGTATAAACGGGTCGAAATTGTGCGAGTGATTTCCATAGACAAAACAGGGTCGCTGGAGGTCGATGTACCGGGAGCCAGACGCTAGCTCCGGATGGCAGAAATAGCGTGCGACCGGGAGCAGCCCCAGCCGGACAGCCGTTTCGCCGAACGTAAGCGGGTAGTTGCGGTAGGTCATGGCGTATCGATCAGGGATTGAGGCGGACCTCGGCAAACACGGGAAGGTGGTCCGAGGCGAAGGCGCCGTCCCAGCTATCGCTCAGGGTGGCGTGGCGCAGGGTGCGGATCCCCGGCGAGGTGAAGATGTAGTCGATCCGCCGGCCGGGTTGGCCGGTATAGGTAAACCCATAAAACGTCGTTTCCGGGCCGTGGGCGCCTGTTTCCGAGGCAAGGTGGGTGTCGGTGAAGGCTTCTGTCAAGAGGGCGTATCCCGGAGCAGAGGGGTCAAAGTTGAAGTCGCCGGTGAGCACCACAGGTGTGTCGCCGGCAAGGGTGGCGATGCGCTCCACGATCATCCGGGCGCTTTCGGTCCGGGCCTGCTCGCCGCGGTGGTCGAAGTGGGTGTTGACGTGGAAAAACGTCTGCCCGCTGGCGGCATCCTGATACTCAGCCCAGGTGACGACGCGGGTGATGGCGGCGTCCCAGCCGAGGCTGCCCGGGACATCGGGCGTGAGGGAGAGCCAGAAGGTGCCGCTTTGCACGGGGGTAAACCGGTCCGTCCGGTAGTAGATGGCCGAGTACTCGCCGGCCTCCTTTCCATCGTCGCGCCCGACACCGAGGCGGCTGTAGCCTGGGAGCAGGCTATCGAGGTCGACGAGCTGGCCGTGCAGCGCTTCCTGGACGCCGAATACATCGGCCTGGTTGAAGCGGATGATGCTGGCGGCGTGCTCCTTGCGCAACGGCCAGGCGTGCAGGCTATCGTTCGGGGTGTTGTAGCGGATGTTGAAGCTCATCACCTTGAGCGTGGCATCGGCTGGCGCGGCGGGCGGGGCGTCGGGAGGTATACACGCCGCTCCGAGGCAACCGAGGAGCAGGAACAGGACGAATCGCATCGTTCAGCCGGATGGGGAGGAGTGGAGAGGTCGGATGCCAGAGGTGGCGTGATGCGCCAAGATACGGATGTCCGTGGAGTAAAAAAGGGCCTCGCCGGACATCGAGCGCGGACAAAAAAGAAGCCCCGCCGGCGTGGCCGGGGGGCGTCTTTCTCTGGGAGGCAAAGGGAAATGATCTAATTGGCGAGGTCGCAGTCCTCGTCGATCACGTTGCACCGCTGCGTCCACGTCCCGAGATGCGCGATCGGGGCGCGGTCGAACCGGTTCATGGCGTTCGTGACCGTCTCGTCGTTCTGGAGAATCTGCGTAAAGGGCCCGAGGACGATGTTGAGGCCGAAGTGCCCGTTTACGATGTCCTCTCGCAGCTGATCGAGCTCCTCCTGGTATTCGGTTTCCTCCTCCGCGCGGATGTGCTGATAGGCCGACGTCGTGAGGAGCAGCCGGTTGGTAGCGGCGTCGTACATCTCCAGGTGGAAGGAGCCCTGTCGGGCGTAGTCGGAGCTGACGCGGCGGGGGCCGTCGTTGGCCGAGCCGGCGGGATCGGGATCTCGCATGAACGTGAGCATGCGCACGCTGCGGAACTGCATCTCGAGCGTCACGAGGTCGGCCGGCCGGAAGACGGGGCTGACGAGGCTGCCGCTGCCGTCGAAGCCGGCGGCGATGGGGCCCGTGCGCGACCGCCTCAAACCGGTTATCGGATCGTTGAATTCGAAGTTCATCGTCCCCATCCCGTTGGCGGACCGGTTGTCGAACTTGAGATAGATTTCCGAGACGCCGGCGCTAGGCAGGTCGTCCAGGGTCTCCACAAACCGGAGATACTGCTCATGCGCCGTCACCGGGGCGCCGTTCCGGAGGAAGGTGACGATGCGTTCGGTGGAGATCGGCGCGATTGAATTCCACTGCACATCCCACTTGTGTTTGTGGATGTACCAGGGGCCGGCGAGTGGGAGGCCAGGCTGGTTGGATTCGGTGCCGCGCGGCTGGGCCCAGATGCCGCTTAGATCGCGGTGGGTGGTGACGTCCATGTGGCTACCCGGCGGCACGGCCTCCTGGTAGGCGAGGATGGAGCCGCGGATGTTCACGAGCCCGTCGAAGCGGGTTTGCGAATACGAGTTGGTGGGGCGGAGATAGACGATGCCATCCCAATTCAGCGCCGCGCCCGGCTCGACGCGCAGCGCGCCTTCCACGATAAGGATGCCGTAGCCGCTAAACGAGGCGCCGCTCCGGATGGTGGCGTCGCCTTTGATGCGGACGATCGAGGTGTTGTCGGCGGTGCCGAAGTTAAACGCGTAAGGGTTGGTCTCGCCTTCGCCGATGATCCCACCCGGGGCTACGGAGCCAAACTGCATCGAGCCGGGGAAGAAGGCGTCCGGCATGTCGCCGGAGAGGGTCATTTCGTCGAGCGTCTTGTAGTAGAATTCCTGGAGCCAGGACTCGTTCTGGGCGACGTCGAGGTCGGGCAGTTCGTCATTGAATTCCTCTTCGTCCGCCTTCACCGTCACCTCCGTGATGTTGCCGGGCAGGCCGTCGTCTGCGTTCTGGAGCTGGTTGTTGATAGCGTTGGTCATCTGGCCCAGGTTGATCAGGCCGGCGAGTTCGGGGATCCCGTTCATCCGCTCGTATTCGCTGGTGCCCAGCCAGATCTCCTTGTTGTCCGGCCCGCCGTTCACGCGGGCGCTGTCGCTGGCTGTGATGGTCAGGTTCGGGGTGTCGAGCACCCACGCCGGTAGGTCCTGGCGCATCCGATACCGGCTGTGGATGAGATGCTGGGCATCTCCGTACTGTCCGATCACCCGGAGGTCGATGATGTTGTTCGCGGCGACCGAGTAGCCGTCGACCACGAACGTGCCTCCGTTATAGGTGACGGGGGCGTTGCCGTAGGAAAGGCTGCCCCCAAGGCCGCCGGTGTTGCTGAGCATCTCGGCCAGCACCAGGTTGTGGCCGGTGAGCGCCATGTCGCGGGCGAGCACGTCTTCCTGCATCAGCGACTGGGCGAGTTGGGACTCCGAGGAGATCCGTTGCACATTGGTCATGATGAGGACGCCGCTCAAGACGGTGGCGGCGACGATGATGAGCGCGGAGTTACCCATAGCGGTGAGGTCTGGGGGCGTACCGGCCGGCGGAGCGAGCTCCCGGCCGCGGGCAACGCCTATCGGTTTTGAGAATAAATCGTGTTGCCGTATCGAACGATGTTGAGGCCGGACGTCGACTTCTGGTCGGGCGATCGCTGTTCCACCGTGGGAATAGCGGCCTGAAGCTCGAGGTGGACGCGGTCCAGGTTCTCGGGGCACGTTTCGACCAGCAGGCCTGTCGGCGCGGCGAGGGCCCCTTCGGATACCATGCCAATCGTAAATCGGGTGATGAAGCTGCCGCTCCCGCCGTCCTCGACATAGGTCAGGTCGTTGAGCTTCAGCCGGCGCTCCATGCGATACACCTGCATGGCGTCCCCGTGGACGTCGATCGTCGTCGAGTCTTCCGGCATCAGACGGTATTCGACATGGACGATGTTCGACGCCAGGCCGGCGCTCGGGTCCTCGAGGGTCGGGAAGAGCAGGCGCGTCACATTGCCCACGGCGTCACGTTCTAGAAAACACTCTTCGGGCCGGCCAAGGGTCGTCTCCGTCTGGTCCTTGTTGCGCATGTTCTCGAGGTCGCGCTCGATGGTCCTGGCGAAGGAGAATGCCTGCTTCTCAACGATCTGGCCGATCTGTAGCTCGACCGTGTTCTGGCGATTACGGTTCACGACCACAATCAGTGAGATAAACAGCACGGTCGCGACGATGACCGCTGAAATATGATCGAGAAGCACATGCATGGGACGGGGGATCCAGGCGCGAGCGAACGGGGATACGGGGGATTAGTGGAGATACAGGCCGGCGGGCGACATCGTGCGTTTGAGGGTAATGACGACCGGCGCGCGCTCGCCCGGGGTGTCCTGTTCGGTCACGCGGACGGTCACTTCTTTCGCCAGCGAAGCCGCGCCCGTGAGCGCGACCGACGGGTTGCTCACCGAGACGAACTGCACCTCGATGTCCAACTGGAACGGATATTCCGCGCTATTGAACAGGTGCGTGTAAGGCGAAGAAAATCCGTGATAGTCGTCGATGTCGTCGAACGCCGCTACCGCCAGTTCATCCTCGTCCGGGCCAATATTTCCGGTGAGGCCGGCCACATCGACCCGCAACTCCGGGTTGGCGGCGTCGATCTCGTCAAAGGATTTTGACTCGATTTCGGCCATCTTGACCTGGGCGAAGTCTAGCGCCGCCCGTTCGACATCCCGCCCATAAACCTGCCCGTGGTACCGCAAAGCGGCCCGTTGCTGCGAAAATGACAGCAACGAAAAGATGGCCATAGCAAGAAACGCAAGCATAGTCTGTCTCATGCCGGTAACCGGGGTAAGGGGGAAGCAGCCGAACGTACGATCGCAACAGGCGAAGGGCGTGCCGGGAGATGGGAAACTCGGACGCGCACCGCACACCGTGCGGTCATATCAAGGGCGTGCTACTGCGCATTCGACGTGTCTGAAGACCGGGGGGCCGAGCACGTGCCGGGGAGCTGGCGCAGTATGTTTGGCGCACACCACATACGATGTATGGAGTAACTGGATTAAGCTAAGGTAAGCCTTCGGTATAATCCAGTTTTATTTCAGGAGTTTCCAGACGAGCAGAAATTGGGATGGGATATAAAACAAAAACGGTTCGAAGCGCGCTGGATGCGCACCTCGAACCGTGCTCCATACCTGGCTGTTTTCTTAACGGCTCTTAATCTTTAACCGGATATCATGCGAATCAGGAGTTGAAACGTCAAAAACAGGGCAAAATGTCACCACTCGACTTTGACCGAAGGCATAGTCATCCCCGCGCAGGCGGGGATCCAGCCGTCAGATTGGCATTTTCTGGGTCCCCGCCTTCGCGGGGATGACTTGTTCGTTATGCAATGCGCAAAACTTAACGGTTTCTTAAGTAGTTATGCACTCCCAAATCACGCTGAATGCGCATTCAACTCCTGATTCGCATGATTCGCAAATATCGTTAATCGGTATCAGTCGGCCAGCGCTAGGCTCCGGGCTTCGTTGCGCGGCCGCACGGTGGCGGCGTAGCGGGCAGTGGTGGCGTAGCGGGTGGAGTCCGACCAGGCGTTGCCGGTGCCATTTTCGGGGATGGCTATCCGGAACTCGACGCGGACCTGGTTGAGGTCGGTCGGGCAATCGCCAGCGAGGATTCGCAGGTCCGAATCGCTATCCGGGAGGTGAGGGAAGAGTTCGACCAGGAAGTCGACGATCTGGGTGCTGCTGCCGCCGAGTGTCAACACATGGTCCCCCTCATCGATGAACCGCCGCAGCCGGTAGAGGTCGCGGGTACCCGCGCGTGTCTCGATTTGCAGCGCCTGCCCCTCCAGTTCGTAAGTCACATGGACGATGGACGGCTTCGACTCTCCGTTGAGATGGCGCAGGGTCGGAAAGGTGAAGCTGCGGGTGCGCCCCGTGCGCGTCATGCTCAGCCGGCAGGTGACAGCCTCCTGGCCGCCGTCCGGGGTGAACATATTTTCGATGTCTTCCTGGAGTGTCTGGATGAAGTAGGCCGCCTGAGCCTGCGCCATGTAGGCCTCCTGGACGCGCGAGGTGGCGAGCTCTTCCTTGTGCTGGACGACGTAGAGGAACAGGGTCAGTACGAGGGCTGAAAAAGTCGTCGTTACGCTGTAGAAGAGTCCTTGCATACTGTAATTAAGGGCAACAGTCTGGGCGATCCGGATGGGACACGATGGGAGGAAATCGCCTTATGTAAGCCATTCGGCAAATTGTATGCCGGCGCTGTCCGCGCGGAAAAAGATGCCGGCACGAGGGACCCCATCGAGCCGGATCTCGGCGAAAAGGCCTCTTGAGGCTATGGGGCGCGAACGACCCGGCCCCGGATACGACGGCTCGCGTTGGTCCCGCCGGCCTCCCGTCCCATCGAAGTGAGACTCTCGTCGTCTCGCTACGCAACGTCCCGTGAATCATCGAAGGCCTATCGTGCGTTTAGGTCGACATCAGACGCGACGATGAAGCGCACCATGCGGCGTCTTTCGAACCAGACATGCGACGTTCGTGACCAAAGCCGACATCATTGACCGGGTTGCCGCCGGCACCGGATTGACCAAAATTGAGACGGAAGCGGTAATTAACGGCTTCCTGACCGTATTAAAAGATGCGCTCGTCGAAGAGGAGCGCATCGAGATCCGGGGCTTCGGTTCGTTCAAGGTGCAGGAGCGCGCCCCGCGCATCGCCCGCAACCCGCGAACGAACGAAGAAGTGGAAGTCGAGGCCTGTTACGTCCCGGTATTTAAACCCTCCCAGAGCTTCCGCGCGGTCGTGATGGATGCCGCGCGCAAACGGAGCCGCGTAAAGAAATAACTCTACCTGAACATGGATAATGCCTCCAGCGTCAGCTGTCCCTCCTGTGGCGCTGCCGCCGATGTCAGCGATGCCGTCTGCGATCTGTGCGGCACCCCCCTGCCACAACCTGAATCGCGCGAAGAGGCTATGGCGTCGACAGAAGCCAGCCCGGTCACCGCTTCTCCAATGCCGCTGGCAGAATCCTCCGTTGGCCCGTTTTGCCATCAGTGCGGCACACGCAACCCCATCGGCGCTCGGTTTTGTACGGCCTGTGGCACGGCGATTCACACCTCCGCTCCGGACACAAAACCGGCTTCGTCGGGCCGCCGCCAAAAAGCGTCGTCGGCTCGTCCCGCCCCCTCGTCTACCGTTGCTCCCGAGTCGGCTCCCCCCATACGACCCGCCGGCCTACAGGCGGCCATTCTGCTAACATCGGCCGTTCTGGTGGTCGTCGCGCTCTTTCTGATCACACAGGTCAGCAAGACGCGCCTCCCGGTGGAGCAGGAGGTTGCCGCCGAGACGCGCTCGTCCGCCAACGGGACCGACGCGCAACAGGCCGCGCAACAGGCCGCAGCCCCGCTGGCCGGCGACCTCGCGGAGCAGGTCGCCCGTATCGAAGACGAGATGGGCGGCCTCGAGGGCGCCGCGTTGCGGGCCAAACAGGACGAGCTGATCGCGCTATACAGCCAGGCCGGCCGGCTCGATCGCGTGGCCACACTCCGTGAAGAAATCGCCGGTGGCGCCAACACCGCCGAGGCGTGGAAAGAGGCCGGCAATGCCCTGTACGAGCTGATGGAGGCCACTCCTGGCGACCAGCGACCGGACATCGCCCAGCGCGCCGCCGACGCCTACGACAGAGCGCTCTCGCTCGGCGAGGACGACCTGGTCGTCCGCACAGCCATGGCCATGGCCTACATGAACACGCGCGCCCCGATGCAGGGCGTGATGCAGATCCGCCAGGTGCTCGAGACAGATCCAGATCACCTCGAAGGCAACTTCTACTACGGCGTGATGCTCATGCAGATCAACCGGCTCGACCAGGCCCTCGGCCAGTTCGAGAAGGTGAAAACGCTAGTCGGCCCGGAACAGCCGCTGTACCGTCAGGCGGATATGATGATCGCTAACATCAAGACCCTCGGGGGGAATGCGAATTCATGATCGCTTCCCCGGCTGGCGCTTCGTCCTCGCGGCGTTGCTCCTGGCGGGATGCGCCCCGCCGCAGGCGCCGGAGCGCGAGCTGACGCTTTTTGCGGCGGCATCGCTCATCGAGGTGGCGGAGGAACTTGTGCGTGCTTTTGAATCCGAGCATGCCGGGTACCGGGTTGCCGTACATGCGGCCGCCAGCTCGGTGCTGGCGCGCCAGATCGACGCCGGCGCTCCCGCGGATGCTTTTTTCCTGGCGAACGAAGCGTGGAGCGACTTCCTCGTGGAACGCGGCCGGGTCGACGGACCGATCCTCGTGCCCATCTCCAATCGCCTCGTCGTCGTCGCCCGCGACGGGCAGTCGACGATCGCGGACCTCGCGGCCTTTCCGGAAACCGCCTCGCTGGCCCTCGCAGACCCCGAACATGTGCCCGCCGGCCTCTATGCGCGTGAGGCTCTTACCTGCCTCGGCCTCTGGGAACGCCTCGCGCCGGCAGGACGGCCGGCGCTCGACGTGCGCGCTGCCCTCCACGCCGTCGAACAGGGCGCCGCGGATTTCGCCATCGTCTACGCCACCGACGTCGGCCAGACAGACGCTGTCGCCCTACTGTTTGCGATACCCGATGCCTGTCAGCCCGCCATCCGGTATACACTGGGGCGCCTCAAGGCCTCGCCCGATGCCGATGGGGCAGCGGCGCTCGTGGCCTATCTGGCGGCCGGGGGCCGGCGCGCCGCCTGGGAACGGCACGGGTTTGTCGTTTGCGGCGGGGCCGGTAAATCGGTAGCCGCGCCATGCTGACCGGCGAGGAGTGGGAGGTCGTCGTGCTCTCCGTGCAGGTCGCGCTCGCGGCGGTCGCGCTGGCGGTCCCCCCCGGTATCTGGCTCGCCTATCGCCTCGCTCGCCGGACCATGCCCGGCCAGTTCCTGGTGGAGAACCTGGTCCAACTGCCGCTCGTCCTCCCCCCGATCGTCACGGGATACCTCCTACTGGTCGCCTTTTCACCGGAGGGCCCCGTTGGCGTCCTTTTATCGTCGGTGTTCGGAGTGCGGATTCCCTTTTCGTGGGCCGGCGCCTGCATCGCCGCCGGAGTCGTCGCGTTCCCGCTCCTGGTACAGACGATGCGCGTCACGTTCGAGCAGATCCGCCCCGAGTGGGAAGAGGCCGTGTATGTCTACGGCGGCGGGTCCTGGGCGGCGTTTCGCTATGTCGTCCTCCCGCTCGCCGGCCGGGGCATCGCCGCCGGCTTCACGCTCGCCTTCGCCCGCGCGATCGGGGAGTTCGGCGCCACGATCGTGCTCGCTGGAAACATCCCCGGCCGCACCCGTACACTTCCGCTGGCCATCTTCACCCGGCTCAATCAGGTGGGCGGCGATGCGGCCGCCTGGCGACTCGTGGCCATCGCGGTGGGCCTCTCGGTCTGCAGCCTGCTGCTACATACCCTGCTCACCCGCCGGCTGCACGATCCCCGCCACCCGGCCGGATGATCCTCGCCCGCTGGTGACTTGGGCGGCATTCCGCCGTACATTGCCCGTCTGGTTCACAGGATAAGAAACATGCGCAATTCGTTTACCGAAGAAGAACTGAAACGCGTTCGAGAGGCCGTTGCGTTGGCCGAACGCCAGACGGCGGGCGAGATCGTCCCATTCGTCATCGCTCGAAGCGATCGGTACGACATCGCCGAATGGCGGGGCGCTTCGCTGGCGGCCGTCCTCGCGATGGGGCTTGTCGGCCTCACCCACCTCTTTTACGACGGCTGGGGCCTCGCCTGGATGTATTCGGGCCAGGGGGTGGCCTTTATCGCCCTCGTCGCCGGCGCCGCCGGGGCGCTGGCTGGCGCCTACATCAAACCGCTCAAACGCCTCCTAGCCGGGGCCGGCCTGCTCGACCGCACCGTGCACCATCGCGCCATGCGGGCCTTTGTCGAGGAAGAGGTCTTTAAAACCGTCGACCGCACAGGCATCCTCCTCTTTGTCTCGATGCTCGAACATCGCATCGAGGTGATCGGAGACGAAGGCATCAACCGGAAGGTGACAGTGGACGATTGGGCCGGCGTCGTGGCTGAAATCCGCAAAGGCATTCTGGATGGCCGCCTCGCCGATGGCATGGTGCGCGCCATCACGATGTGCGGTGGTCTACTCGGGCGCAAAGGGGTAGATATCCAGCCCGACGATACGAATGAACTGCCGGACGACATCCGCTTTTCGGATGAGGGGTGAAGCATGACGACGTATCGTTTAGCCGGTCTCGTCGCCTCCCTGCTTCTGCTAGTTGTCCTCACTGCCTCCGCTCAAGATCTCCCCGCACTGATCGGCCGTGTGGTGGATCGGGCCGAGGTGCTCAGCCCGAGCGCCGAGCGGCAACTCGACGATCTCCTTCAGGCGCATGAGGACTCGACGGGTAACCAGATCGCCGTGCTCACCATCCGTTCGCTCGATGGGATGGACCTGGAGAGTTACTCGCTCGACGTAGCACGCGCCTGGCAACTCGGCCAGGCCGACCGCGATAATGGCGTCCTCCTGCTCGTGGCGCTGGACGACCGGAAGATGCGCATCGAGGTGGGTTACGGTCTGGAAGGCGATCTGCCCGACATCACGGCCAGCCGGATCATCCAGAACGATATCCGACCCTATTTCCAACGTGACGACTACGAGGGCGGCATCCTCGCCGGCGCACGGGCCATCGTATCCGCCGTCGAGGGCAGCTACGTGGCGACCGAAGGGAGCGACGAGATGCCGCTCCTTTTCCGCCTCGTGTTTTCGGCCATGTTCATGGGGATGCCGCTCGCGGTGTCCTTCGCCTCGGCCTTTGTGCCCGGCTGGCAGCGCTGGTTTCCGATCCTGTTTCTCACGCCATTTATCTTCGCCGGCAGCATGGTGCTGACGATGGCGATCCGGGGAGCGATTGTGATCACGCTGTTGTATCTCGTCGGCCACATTGCCCTCGCCATCTATTTCTATCAATCCCCGGAATGGCGCGCCGTCATGGCAAAAATGAAGAAGGCGCAGAAGACGGGCGGGAAGGTGCGGGTGGAAATCTTCGGCAGGACGTTTCACGTACGCGCCGGCAGCATCGGTGGGGGGAGCAGTAGCTCCAGCTCGGGCGGCAGTTCGTTCAGCGGGGGAGGGGGATCGTTCGGCGGCGGCGGATCGTCGGGGAGCTGGTGATAGCTCAGCTGGTCTCGATTTCGAGGATGAGCTGATCGGCGTCGCGGACAAAAAGCCGGCCCTCGATCTCATCGTACGGGTAGTCCTCCGCGTCCATCCGCGCACGGAGCGCATGCCAGTCCCGCTGGGGCAGGCTGAACCCCACATGATGGATCCCGCCCCGCCCGGGGATGCTCGGATGGGCCATCTCGGGCATCTCGATAATCTCCATCACATCCTGCCCCTCCATGTCCACTAGCATGGCGCGCATCCGTCCCTTGCGAATCGGATCTTCCTCACGAACACGCACGGACAGCCCCAGGATATGCACGTAGAAATACAGCGCCTGCTCCAGGTGTACCGTCATTATGGCGGCGTGCGTGAGTCGGATCGCCGCGCTGGCCCGCGGTTTTCGTGTCGAAGATGACGGCTGGGACGATGCCATGGGTGCGGTAGGATGGTCGTTAATTCGTGGCGTACGAAGCATCGGGCGGGGCGTCGCCCGAGAGGCCGTCGACCGCGATGCCGAGGCGTTTGATCTTTTTGTGGAGGCCCTGCCGCGTCAGGCCGAGGGCTTCGGCGGCCGCCGTGATGTGGCCCCGATGCCGGATCAGGACGCCTTCGATGACGCGTCGCTCGGTGTACGCGAGCTGGGCATCGAGCGGCTCCGTTGGGTCCGGCCGGCCGTCGGCCGGCACGCTGGAGCGTCTTCCGGCGCCGGTCACCGCGGGGTTCGGCCGGGAGGGCGTTCGTATCTCGGGGGCCAGGTCGGTCAGGTCGATGACGGCCGCCGGCTCGCTGTGTAGCAGGGTGAACATCCGCTCGAGTTCGTTCCGCAGCTGGCGGACGTTGCCCGGCCAGGGGTACGCCACCAGGGCTTCGAGAGCGGCATCGGTGAGGCAGGCAACGGTCGTGCCGGCCGGCGCCATTTCCTGGAGGAGCGCGCCAACGAGCACAGGAATATCGTCCCGACGCATGCGAAGCGGCGGTACATGGACGACGCCAGCAGCCAGCCGGGCGAGGCATTCGCCGCACACGCCCTGGCCGGCGATCGCGTCCTCGAGGCGGCGCGTGGAGGCCACGGCGAGGCGAGTCGGCGCCGAGAGGTCGTGCATGGCCAGCAACCGATCCTGGGCCGCGCGGGGCACGGCGGTCAGTTCATCGATAAACAGGGTGCCGCCGGCTGCCTCGCCCCGCTTTTCCTCGAGCAACGCCAGGGCGTAGGCTGGAGAAGTCCCGTCGTGCTGGTAGATGACAAAGGGACCCGTCGCGCCGCTCGCCCGATGAAAGTGCCGCGCGAGGGCGCGTTTGCCGCTGCCGCGTTCGCCCAGAAGGAGCAGGGGCAACCGGGTGGTGGCGAGGAGGTCGACGCGCTCCACTGCGGCCCGCATCACCGCGCTCGGCCAGTTTGTCTGGCTGATGGGCGTCTGGCTCGTCAACGCAGCGCCGGCCGAGGCGTACTCGGGGAGCTGCTGGAACAGGGCGCCGGCCTCCTGTCGGGCCCGGTGAGCGAGACCGGTTTCGCCAAGGGCCTCATAGATCTCGGCGCGGGCGGTCAATGCCCACGCCAGATCGGCGAGCCGCGCCTGGTCCTTGAAATACGTCGCCGCGCGATCGATCATCATCAGCCGCCGATACGGATGCGCGCCATCACTCAGGAACTGGCTCCAGGCGAGCCACAGGTCGACTTCCGCCGCCGGCCCGGGGGCCAGGCCGGGCGCGCGCTCCGGGGCAACGGGGTCGAGGAGGGATTGGGCCAAATGGGGGTCCGATCGGTGACGCAGGGCGATCCGCGCCAGCAGCGCCCGCACGATGGCCTGCTCGGGATCAGGCGCAACTGATCCATTCGCCGGCTCCAGGAGCGGTTCGAGCATACGCGCCACATCGTCCGCCCGGTTCTGGGCGAGTAGCCGGCGGGCCATCGCTATGGTTCTGGCTAACTTCACGTCACATAAACCCGAGATCGAGGCGGGCCTCTTCACTCATCATATCCATGGTATAGGGCGGGTCGAACGTGAGCTGCACCCGTGCATCGGTTATCCCCGAGACATCGCGCACGCGGTTTTCGACCTCCTGCGGGAGGCTGCCCGCCACGGGGCATCCGGGCGCGGTGAGCGTCATCAGGACAAACGCGGACCGGTCCGGGAAGACCTTGATCTCATAGATCAACCCGAGGTCGTAAATGTTGACCGGAATCTCGGGATCGTAGATTGTCTTTATCGCCTCCAGGATGCGGTCTTCGAGCACTTCGTTACTGACGGTCTCCTCGACGGCGTCGCTGATGGCGTCGCTGATGGTCTCGCTGATGGTGTCGCTGATGGTGTCGCTCACGGGCGCGTCGGTCTTTTCAGGCTCCATGGTGTACCTCAAGCGGTATGCGGGTGATCGGCGCCGGAAAGGGCGGCCGCGTAAAGCTTCATTTGTTTGATCATCGCGTTGAGCCCGTTTTTTCGGGTCGGCGATAGATGCTCTTTCATCTCGATCGCGTCTAGGAAACGGAGGTCGGCCGTCACGATCTCCCCGGGCGGCAGGTTGGACAAGACGCGGATCAGCAGGGCGATGAGCCCTTTGGTGATCGCGGCATCGCTGTCTGCCGTGTACACCACCTGCCCGTTTTGCCGGCCGGCATGCAGCCACACCTGCGACTGGCAGCCGCGGATTTTGTAGGCGTCGGTTTTAAACGCCTCGTCGATAGCCGGCAGCTTCGCCGCCTGGTCGATGAGGTGCTCGTAACGCCCCATCCAGTCATCGAAGAGTTCGAACTCGTCGATGATTGCTTGCTCGCGGCGTTGGATTTCGGTCATGGACACCATCATCCGAACAGGGTGCGGACCTTCAGGAGGCCGGCGTGCAGCCGGTCGATCTCCTCGCGGGTGTTGTAAAAAGCGAACGAGGCGCGGGCCGTGCCGGGGATGCCGAGCCGCTCCATGAGCGGCTGCGTGCAGTGGTGGCCGGTCCGCACGGCGATCCCCAGCCGATCCAGCACCGACCCGGTGTCGTACGGATGGATATTCCCGATCAGAAACGAGACGACGGCGGCCTTTTCGGGCGCGGTACCGATGAATCGGATCCCGTCGATGTCGGCCAGCCGCTCGGTCGCGTAGTCAAGCAGCTCCTGCTCGTAGGCCGCGATGGCGTCCATCCCGATCGCCTCCAGGTAGGCGATGGCGGCGCCGAGACCGATCACGCCGGCAATGTGGGGGGTGCCGGCTTCGAACTTGTGCGGGAGCGTGTTGTAGGTCGTTTTTGCGAACGAAACCGACTCGATCATGTCGCCACCGCCCTGGTACGGCGGCATGGCGTCGAGCAGCGCTTCCTTGCCGTACAACACCCCGATACCCGTGGGGCCCATCATCTTATGACCCGAAAACGCGCAGAAGTCGACATCCAGCGCCTGCACATCCAGCTCGGCGTGGGGAGCAGCCTGGGCGCTATCCAGCAGCACCGGGATGCCTCGTCGATGGGCCGCCGCGATGAGTGCGCGCACGGGGTTGATCGTCCCGAGGGCGTTGGAGATGTGGCTGATCGCCACAATCCGCGTCCGCTCGTCGAGCAGGCGTTCGTAGGCGCCCAGATCTAACACGCCGGCATCCGACACCGGCACCACGCGCAGAGTCGCCCCTTTTTCCTCACACACAAACTGCCACGGGACGATGTTCGAGTGGTGTTCGAGGGTTGAGACGACGATGTTGTCGCCGGCGCGGACCCGGCTTCGGCCAAACGTCGCGGCGACGAGGTTGATCGACTCCGTGGTGCCGCGGGTGAAGATGATTTCGTGGGCGTGCCGTGCGTTGATGAAGCCCTGTACGAGCTCGCGGCCGGCTTCGTACGCGTCTGTCGCCCGCTGGCTCAGGGTGTGGACGCCGCGGTGCACGTTGCTGTTTTCGGAGGCATAGTAGGCGGCCATCCGGTCGATGACGGCGCGCGGCTTTTGCGACGTCGCGGCGTTGTCCAGGTAGGCGAGCGGCGCCCCGTTCACGCGCTGATGCAGCGCGGGGAAGTCTTCGCGGACCCGGTCGACATCGAAGGCGACGGTGGGACGGACGGTAGCGGGAGAAGCCGGCATGGGTTCAGGGGTTCTCAGACGTGGAGAAGGCGCTCCATCTCGGTATCGAGATAAACGCGCAGCGGCTCGATCTTCACCGTGTCGATGACATCCCGCGCGAACGCGGTCAGCATCAGCACCCGGGCCTGGCGTTCGCTCAGGCCGCGCGAGCGGAGGTAAAACAGCGCCTCATGGTCGAGCTGCCCGGTCGTCGCCCCGTGGCTGCACTTCACGTCGTCGGCGTAGATCTCTAGCTCCGGCTTGGAGAACATCCGGGCGCGGTCGGTGAGGGTAACGGATTTGTTCGACTGGTAGGCGTTGGTCTTCTGGGCGTCGATGCGGACGAGCACTTTACCGTTAAACACGCCGGTGGATTGATCGTCCAGAATGTGTTTGTACAGCTCGTTGCTGAACCCGTTGGGCTTCGCGTGGTCTACCAGGGTGTGATTATCCACGTGCATGCTGTCGCGGCCGAGCACGAGGCCATAGAGGTGCGAGATGCACCCCTCGGCGTCCGGCAATACATTGACGTTGTTACGCACGATGCCGCCTTCAAACGTGGCGGTGGTGGCCGAGAAGGTGCTGCCGGCTTCCTGGTACGCGTGGAAAGTCGTCAACAGCGTGTCGTCGGCGCGCATCCGCTGGATGGTGTGATACGTCAATTGTGCTTCACGACCCACGGCAACCTCGGCAACGCTGTTCGTAAACGTGCGCGCCGAGGCGAAACTATGCTGGGTCTCGATGATGGCGCCCGAGGCGCGGTCGCCGGCGACGATCAGCAGCCGCGGCTGGATGAATACATCGGTGTCGGCGCTGACCAGGTTGAGGATGTGCAACGGCCGCAGCAGGGCGACGCCCCGGGGGATGTGCACAAACAGACCGCCAATGACAAACGCCGTATTGAGGGCGATAAACGGCTCGTCGCTATGGCTGGCGTAGCGGGCGAAGTGCGCGTTCAGGATGTCGGCATGCGCCTGGCCGGCGGCGTCCAGGCTGCTCACCACCACGCCGGCCGGAAGGCCCGCCACGTCCGACAGCGCCGGCTGGAAGTGGCCGTTGACCAGGACGGCCCGAAAGGCGTCCAGCCCGGGAATCGCGAGGCTGTCCACCATAGCACGCGTCACGCCGGCGGGATCGTTCTCGAGCCGCAAGGCGAAGGCATGCGTCAGCGCCTGGGTGATGTTGGTGTACTTCCAGCGCTCGGCCCGGCGCTCCGGGAAGCCGAGCGTGACAAAATGATCGATCGCCTCGCGGCGGACGTCCCGAATGGCGGCGTTATGGCCATTCAGCGTCTTGCCCACGTTGGCGTTAAACAGGTCCCGAAATCGATTTTCGAGGAGGTGGGAAGCGTCGGAAGGAGTGCTCATGGGCGTGCGGGGGCGACAGTGAATCGGGAAGGGGAAGGATCAGGCGACAGCCGTCTCTTCCTTGATCCAGTCGTATCCTTTTTCTTCGAGTTCGAGCGCGAGGTCTTTCCCACCCGTTTTTACGATCCGGCCATCGAGCAGGACGTGCACCACATCGGGTACGATGTAGTTCAGCAGCCGCTGGTAGTGGGTGATCACCACGAAAGCGCGATCGGGAGAGCGGAGTTGGTTGACCCCCTCGGAGACGATCCGTAGCGCGTCGATGTCCAGGCCGGAGTCCGTCTCGTCCAGGATCGCCAGCTTTGGCTGGAGCATGGCCATCTGGAAGATTTCATTACGCTTTTTCTCGCCACCCGAGAACCCTTCGTTCACGGCGCGCCGGCGGAGGTCGGCATCCATATGGACCATCGACGCCCGCTCTTTCATCATCGTGATAAATTCAGCCGCCGGGATGGCCTCTTCGCCCCGGTACGCGCGCTGCGCGTTCACGGCCTGGCGCAGGAAGTTTGACATGCTTACGCCGGGCAGTTCGACGGGGTACTGGAACGCGAGGAAGATGCCTTCGAGGGCGCGCTCTTCGGGCTCCATCGCCAGCAGGTCGTGCCCGAGGTAGTCGATCGAACCTTCCGTGACTTCGAAGAGATCGCGGCCGGCCAGCACGGAAGCCAGGGTGCTCTTTCCTGAACCGTTCGGGCCCATGATGGCATGCACTTCGCCGGGGTTGACGGTGAGGGTGAGGCCCTTCAGAATGGGCTTATCTTCGATCGAAGCGTGGAGGTTGTTTATCTGAAGCATAGTAGTCTGGGAGATGGCGCGATCGGTATGCGTGTTGGGAGCAAACGGGGGATTAAGGGGGGTCAGCCGACGCTGCCTTCAAGTTCGATGGCCAGTAGTTTCTGGGCTTCCACGGCGAACTCCATGGGCAGCTTGGCCAGGATGTCCTTACAGAAGCCATTTACAATCAGCTTGATCGCGTCCTGCTCGCTGATGCCGCGCTGGTTGCAGTAGAAAATCTGATCCTCACCCACCTTCGATGTCGTGGCCTCGTGTTCGACCTGCGCCGTTGGGTTGGAGATCTCGAGGTACGGAAAGGTGTGCGCCCCGCAGGTAGAGCTGAGCAACATCGAGTCGCACTGCGAGAAGTTGCGGGCGCCGTCGGCGTTTTTGCCGATCTTCACGAGGCCGCGGTAGCTGTTCTGGGCGCGGCCGGCTGAAATCCCTTTCGAGATGATCGTGCTGCGGGTGTTTTTCCCGAGGTGGATCATCTTCGTGCCGGTGTCGGCCTGTTGACGCCCCTTCGTGAAGGCGACCGAGTAGAACTCGCCGACGGAGTGATCCCCCTTCAGGATGACGCTCGGGTACTTCCAGGTGATCGAGCTGCCGGTTTCGAGCTGGGTCCAGGCGATCTTCGCGTTGGCGCCCTCGCAGATGCCGCGCTTGGTCACGAAGTTGTAGATCCCGCCCTTGCCGTTGTTGTCGCCGGGATACCAGTTCTGGATGGTCGAATACTTGACCTCGGCGTCCTTCATCGCCACGATCTCGACGACGGCGGCGTGGAGCTGGTTTTCGTCGCGCATCGGGGCGGTGCAGCCCTCCAGGTAACTCACGTAGCTGCCCTCCTCGGCCACGATCAGCGTCCGCTCGAACTGCCCCGTGCCGGCCTCGTTGATGCGGAAATAGGTCGATAGCTCCATGGGGCAGTGGACGCCCTTCGGGATGTAACAGAACGAGCCGTCGGAGAATACCGCCGAGTTGAGCGATGCATAGAAATTGTCCGTATACGGCACCACCGAGCCGATATAGCGGCGGATGAGGTCTGGGTGCTCCTGGACGGCTTCCCCGAACGAACAGAAGATAATGCCCAGCTCGCCGAGCTGCTCCTTGAAGGTGGTCGCGATGGACACGCTGTCCATCACCACATCCACCGCCACCCCCACCAGACGCTTCTGCTCAAGGAGCGAAATACCCAGTTTCTCGAACGTGCTGAGGAGCTCGGGGTCGACTTCCTCCAGGCTGTTGTACTTCGGCCGCGTGTTGGGGGCGGAGTAGTAGCTGATATTCTGAAAGTCGATTTCGGGGTACGTCAGATGCGCCCACCGCGGGTACGCTTCTTTTTGGAGCAGGGTCTGCCAGTGGCGGAACGCGCGTAGCCGCCACTCGAGCATCCACTCCGGCTCGTTCTTCTTCGCGGAAATGAATCGGACGGTGTCTTCGTTCAAGCCTTTCGGCGCCGTCTCCGCTTCGATGTTCGTTACGAAGCCGTATTTGTAGTCCTCGCGGGCCACCTCGTGCAGAAATTCGGTGTCGCTCTGGCTCTGGCTCATGGAAATACCGGGTTCTATATCGGGTTGTCAACGTCCGTGTACAACGGGTCCATGTGAACCGCTGTTCCCAATTTAGATTAAATCCATATTAGATAAAACACACCAGCCGGCAGCCTACGCTGAAACTCGCCTCCTCGTACCGCCGACTCCGCCCGCACTCGCCCGACGCCTCGGACAACGGCCCTCGATAAACCGAGGAACTATGCCCTGTGCGCGCTGTAGTCACCGCAGCCGCATCGAAGCTGATCCGGCGTTTCCCGATTGACCTGTAAAGGGTGGCCATGGATATCCAGATTACCCCTAGCGCCGTCGAGAGATTGCGTCAGATTGCACTAAAAGAGGGCGTAGACCCGGATTCTACCTTCCTTCGAATCGCCGTCGTGCCCGGCGGATGCTCGGGGCTCACGTACGACCTCGGCTGGGACACCACACGCCAGGAAACCGACCGCCTGGTGGATGTCGATTCGCTCCAGGTAGTCCTCGACCACCGCAGCTGGCGGTATGTGGAAGGCACCGAGCTGGACTTCAGCGACGGCCTCGAGGGCAAGGGCTTTTTCTTCAATAACCCCCAGGCCGCCCGCACCTGCGCCTGTGGTGAGTCGTTCGGGTTGTAAACTTGAGTTGACGAAAAGGGGACACACCTGTCGGCTCTCCCACTACCGGGATCGGGGATTCAGCGCAGACGCGCCACCCGCTCGCATGGTACACTGTGCACTTCGTTATATATGAAATAACGAGTGCCATCCATTGATCCGGGTCTCCGCCGGCGTTGTTCGGCGGACGCCCGCCCTACATTCATGACTCCAGTACCCGCCGCCTTCCAGAGGGAAGTCCTCGACGCCAGCGCCCGCAAGCCCGTGCTGGTCGATTTCTGGGCGCCCTGGTGCGGCCCCTGCCGCATCCTGGGTCCGACGCTCGAGAAGCTGGCCCACGAGAGCCAGGGCGCCTGGCGACTCGTCAAAATCAACACGGACACCAACCCGGAAGTCGCCCAACATTTTGGCATCCGCGGCATCCCGGCCGTGAAGCTGTTCGTCGACGGCGAAGTCGTGAACGAGTTCGTCGGTGCCCTCCCCGAACACGCCATCCGCCGCTGGCTGGCCGAGTCGATGCCTGCACCCAACAGCACACCATGAAACGCTTCGTCATCGCCGGCGCGCTTGCGAGTGTGCTCGTCGTCGCCTGCCAGTCGCCCGCCCCCACGCCGCCCGCCGAATCCATCACAGCCGATACCCTGCGCTCCCGCGTGGCCATCGAGATCGGCGGGATCGATGCCATGCGGATCGGCCTCGCCGGCACGATCGGTTCCGGGCCGGTGGATGCGGAGACGTTTGCGCGGGTGTGTAAACCCGTAGGGCAACGCGCGGCCGCACTGGCGCAATCGACGGGGTGGGAGGTGCGGCAGATGGCCGGCGTTTGAGCAGGAAAAGTATCCCGAGGATCGGGCATTCGACTTCGCCGCAGGGGATGTGCGCGGGGTGTACAGCGTGTTTGTGGCGGCGCCCTAAGTGGGGATGGATCGGGACGCCGGGAGTCCTATAGGTGGGGCCGTCGAACGATCGCCCATTGTGCCGGAACAGGGCGCAATGTCAAAGGCCACCATAGGGAAAAACTATCTCCGGTCGGACCCACCGAGATCGTTCAGTCGCCAATCATACGGGATGTAGGAAATCGTCGCCGTGGGCGCTATGGGATGAGTTCGAAAGCGGTTGATGTAGTCGATGACTGAGCCCTCGCGGCTAAAATCGGCCTGATACCAGGAGAATAATTCGGATAGATTGAGATCCCCATCGCGGGCCCCATTTTTAATATGTTTGGGGTCGTCGAGCGCCAGCCGGGTACGAACATCGAGCTGCGCATCGATGGTAGCGCCTCGATAGGCGACACTGGTCAGGGAAGGGCATCCGGCCGCGGCGCAAACGAGCACGAAGTGCATTCTTGGATCGGGGTACCGCGCGAAGAGTTCGGTTTTCTCAAGCGTATTGAGGGAGAGCCGCTTGCCTTCGAGCGTGAACGCGGGCCGGTCGAAGAAGTCGAGGACATCCAGCGGCGACGCTATCGGGTAATGGGTCACCACCTGTTGGATGGTGAACAGGTTGTAGGCGTTAATCAGTACCGCCTTTCGATCGGCATCGTCGAGTCGCGCGACGGGAAGGGCTCCGATCAGTGCGATCAGTGCGTCCAGGTCGTTCGGCTTGGCCTGGATCGGACGGTAGGCGACAGAGCCATCATGCACATGCTTCGCCAGGAAACGATCGACTTCATCGTAGAACGTCTCCACCGACTGCGCGGTGGCCTGGCGAACGAAAAGGGTACTCAACGCGATCGACAACAGAAGGAGTACGCGAGTCATGGCGGTTTGTGTGTTAGAGGCAGGCCTTGTTCAAGACATTTGCAACGCATCTGGTAGGGGGATCTGTTAGTATTCCCAATCGTGGTCTCCCAGTATCGGGATGTCCTCCTGCACACGTGGAAACCGGCCAATGGAGGGAGGACGTGTCGCGGCGACGTGCACCACGGAAACGTGGTTGTTATGGATTAGCACCGGACCGTTGTATCGCTGATCGAGCGGGCCATTCTCTAATTTGAGCACGCCTCGGGGGCAGACGGATGCGCAGATGCCGCAGCCCACACACGACGATCGTACGACGTTTTGCCCGCGCTGCGCGTACCAGCGGACGTCGATGCCCATCTCGCAATACGTCGAGCAATTCCCGCACGAAATGCACTGACCGCCGTTGGTCGTGATTCGAAAGCGGGAGAACCACTTCTGAAGCATGCCGAGAATGGCCGCCATGGGGCAGCCGAAGCGACACCACACGCGATTGCCCAGGATCGGATAAAACCCGGTGCGCGCAACGCTTCTACCCTGGTGCCGACCCGTGTACCAGAGCTGGTCGATGCGGCGGTACCCGAGGCCATCCCTCCGGAACTCCGCGCAATCCCCGATAGCGTAGACGCCCGGTACATTGGTCTCCAGAAATTCGTCCACCAGAATGCCGCGCTGGCAGGCGATCGGCGATCCCCGTGCGACGGCTATGTTTGGCGTCACACCCGTGGCCAGGCCGACAAACTGGCAGGGTATCTCCTCGCCCGCGCCCGTTGTTACGCCTCGAACACGATCGCTGGCGTCGCCAGACACTTCCTTGAGTTCGGTTTCGAGTCGAAGATCGATATGATGCGCGCGTATCTCTCGATTGATCATCTCCGATTCTTCCGCCGGCAACAACATATCCATGTAACTCTTCTCGCGAACCAGGAACGAGACCGGTATGCGGCGCGCATGAAGCATCTCCGCCAGTTCAATGCCGATCAGGCTACCGCCTACCACGACGGCTCGTTCGATACCGCGCGTAGTGTCCTCCATCCGTTCGAGATCGGGAAGTCCATAAAGCCCTTGAACGCCACGAAGCTGCTGACCTGGCCAACCAAAAAACTTCGAGACGGAGCCCGTTGCCACGATCAGCACGTCGTACGAAATAGAGCCGTCGCTTTCAAGGGCCAGCAACCGCGCTTCCGTATCGATGGCTACCACGTGATCCCGCAGGAGATCGATCCGATTCTTCTGCCAGAAATCGTTCGCATACGGCCGGGTATCCTCCATACGCAGGTGACCCATAAAGATGTACATGAGGGCCGGCCGCGAGAAGAAATAATCGGTCTCCGAGGAAATTATGGTAATGACATGGTCGCTCCACTTCCGGATGAACCGCGCGGCGGTCACGCCGGCAACCCCGTTTCCGATGATGACTACCCGCTTTTTGATTGAATCCATGTGTTCGCCCGTATTTGGCGACATAGTCGTTGCAATTACGGGGAATCGCCTAATAAAAAAAATAATTTTACGGCGATCACATGCATATGTGAGGGATGTTTGGCTCGTATGTGATGGATAGGCGGCTATTGGGGTCGATAAGCAGCCCGCGCTTTATATAAGCAGTCTACGGCGGAGTCACATCCGGGCGGGGGATGGCCGAAAGGAGCGCAATAGGGCACTTTTAGGCACCGTGCCCGCATAGTCATGTGATAGACAAGCACGGTCCTCAACGAGTATGTTATGATCGCCCCTCTTCCACGCGCCCTGTCCGAAGTTCTCTGGTTGGACGGCACTCCACATCCCCCTCCAAGCCGTCTCCTGCCGACGGAACAGGCAGCATGGCCACCCTAAAGAGGGTCAATCGGATCCTCGAAACGAGAATAACCAATGATCAGCAGCAAGCTACTAGCCACATTCATCCCCCATCCCAGCCGACTCCGGGTTCTCGCGCTCCTTCTGGCGCTGGCGACGGTGAGCGGGGGGTGTTATACCCACCGGTGGACGACACCACAGGGCGAGGCGGGCCTGGCGCCGCCCCCCTCGGAAATCGCGGCCCTTTTCGCCCAGCACCAGGGCGTGATCAAGATCGATATGGTCGATCCGCGGCTTACGTACGCGTTCGATCCCGGCGAAATCGATGCGTTCAGGTTATCCGATCAGCCGGGCCTCCATTTCGACCGCGTGCAAATGACGCTGCGCGAGAGGATGGCGCCCGGGCAGGTGGTCGTCGATTTTACGTTCACCGACGAATTGGGCAATCAAATCCGAGTGCCGGAAGTCGACATCATGCGGCTTCTCCCGCGGATTGACACAAAGGGAAGCGCCCAGTACGCGGAATATCTGCTCGAGGAGTATGAGCGAACAGGCGTCACGTTTCGCCACGAACACAGCGAATTCGCCGTAGTCGCCTCGGGAAAGGATGAAACGCCGGCACTTCGAGACGCGCTGGGTCGCGCCTATCGCGTGGGCATTTTTAATAACTGCCTCGACCCCGGCAAGTGGGAATTCATCCTCACGTCCGAGGATTATAGCGACTTCGAACAGCGGCTCGACAGCGACACCTACCTGGACCAGAACCGCATTCTCGGCCACAGCTGGTTCTACATGCATCCCGACCTGTATCAATTGATGCTGGCCATGAAGAACCCCGGGTTTGAGTTCGATCCTCGTATCGCACTCGACTACATGGCGCTCGCGGAGAAAGCCAAGACTTCGCAGATCGACTTCAATGAGTTCCGGACCCTGGGAAAAACGCATCGGGCCAAAATCGTCGAACTCGGCTACAAGTCGAACCGACCGCTGGTTGAGCCGATCGGCGAGCAATATTACAAATTCGGCCTGAACCTGTTCATGAATCGCGATAACTACGCGACGTATGCGGACCTGATCAAGGCGCCCGTCTATCTCGCGCAATTCATGGATCGGGGCTACTACAACCCGGAGCAGCCTAAGGTATACAACTACTGGTTCACCGACCGGCTGAATGAGATACGGGTCAGCAGCATCGACCAGCCCGATTCGGACTGTTACGTGGAAATCGAGATTGACGGCGCTGAAGTACCCTACAAACTCACCTTTGGCAACCTCGACCTGGCGCTACTGAACGAGCAGAGTTACGCCTCGCTGCGCTTCGGGGTGAATCCGTACCCGATTAGCCGACGGCATTCGCCGGTCATGAATACGATCGAATACGATAGTGACACGATTCCAGATCGGCTGAAGCCCTACATGTTCTTCACGAACAAAGAAACGGGCCTCTTCGAGAACAACATCGATCTCGGCGTCGAAATGGTGTATATCGGATGGGATGATTTCGACAATAACATCCTCGAGATTTACCTCGTTTCTTACGAACGCATCACCCCCGTGTGGGTGGCTAAAGTAAAGCTGACGAACGAGATGACGGACCGGATTCGCGTCCGCCGGAATCTCTACACCTACTAACACGTCGACGTTAAGCGCCGCCCATGTAGGGACACGATACATCGTGTCCCTACGTTAAGCGCCGCCCATGTACGGACACGATACATCGTGTCCCTACGTTAAGCGCCGCCCATGTACGGACACGATACATCGTGTCCCTACGTTAAGCGCCGCCGATGTACGTCCTCCCGTCGCTTGTTCCAAACCGGGTCTTCCACCGAAAAGGCGCTCCTCCTGCAAGCGGAGGAGCGCCTTTCGCCCGGCTCGGCCCATGCACGCTTTTTTTCTAGTCATTCAGATTTCCAACACGATCATGAAGTACTGCAACTATATCCTTGCCCTGGTCCTCCTGATGATCGGCGCCCAGCTGATGCCAGCGAACGCCCAGGAATTCCGTACTCGATATCAAAAACCGCAACGGACGTTCTTGTATATCCAGGGTAATCTCCATGCGGGGAGCGACACGAAAGAACCGGGCTCCCAGATCGACGATAAATCGTACAGGGGATTTTCGAGCCGCGGCCCTGCAACCCAGGTCTCCTTCGAACTCTTTAGTCGAATGGAACGGCGCATTCAGACCGGCTACACACGGCATATCATGCCAAACGCGTGGAATGCCAAGTTCTTCGTCCAGGCGAGCCCCATTTCGAATGAAAACTGGCAGGATGTGGGACTGTCGTTGCGGCTGGATAACACGTGGGTGAATTTCAGCACGAAATGGGACCGGACGCAATTCCGTGTCGGTCACCAGTCGATCCCCTTCGGCCATAACCCGCGTATCGATGGCAATATGAGCTTCCTGCCAAACCAGTCCGGGACCGATATCGGGCTTGGAACGGATACGGGGATCATGCTGCGGACCGGCCTCTCGCCTTTACTCGACATCGAAGTGGCGGCGACGGCTGGCGGCTTCCTGTCGGGGCCGCTGCTCAGCGGCAACATGGCGGAAGGGCAGGACTTGACCGTCGACCACGCCATCAAGTACCGAGGAAGCTGGCTGGGCACGGCTCACGTAGGGACGCCGACGTTTTACCGCAACGAATTTGGCGTGTTTGCGGCGATCGGTCGGCTCCATCGGTTCACGGGCGCGATGCCTTTTGTTGGGCGTATCGGAGCGAATTGGATCGTAAAGGGGCGCGAGTCCTGGAAGCTCGTCAACCAGGTCAATATGGGCTTTAATAACCCAAACGTGCCCGAGCAGAACACATTTGCCGTGTTTAATGTGCTGAACAGCGTAGAGCTGTTCGCGCATGCCTTCCTGCGCTTCGGCGTCACCAACGTGTGGCGTTTCGAAGACCGGTCGTTGTCCGACGGAAGTCATCCAATCGGCGGTACGCTCCTCGGTTCGTTATCCATCCCGATCACACGGACGAGCCGGCTCCGAATCAATCCGTTTCTGGAATATGTCGATACGGCGGGCAAGCTTGATCAGGGCGTCATGTTCCAGGTGTGTATGAACTGTGGGCTGATCAAATAACCCCCCGCGATACGGGTAGTCCAATTGGCGGCACGGGCGGGATTCGAGAGAGAACCAGGGCGAGGACGGTTTCGCATCTTCGCAAAGAGTCTCTGGATCTCGGCCGTGCTGCCCTTGGCTTCCGGCGCCTGTGAGGAGAAGAAGTTGAGCGTCTCAAGTGGCCCTTGAGAGCAATGAACGCATCAATTTCGCTGCGCACGCATGTACCGCATCGCTTCAATCCCGGCGCTCCCACTCAATTCGATCCCCCTCGATGATCCCATGGCTGTCCGCGAATCCGGCCGGCGTTTCCAGCACGAACCGGGCGGGGAGATTCGAGAGGACGGGCTCGGGCGAAAGGGGACGGGTGTAGCGGGCGATGGAAACGATCTCACCGGTCGTGTTGGCGAAAAATAGATCCAGCGCGAGGGGCGTGTTCGCCATCCAGAAGCTCTGGGGTTCTTCGGACGGCATCAGGAATAACATCCCGGATAGATCGGGCAGGGAGATGCGCTGCATCAGGCCGCGAACGATGGCGGAGTCGGTGTCCGCGATTTCAATCGCGATGGTGAGCAGTTCTTCCTCGCCCCGGGTGAACCTCACCGTACCGTCGTTCCGGAACGGGATGGAGGCCGCCGCCGGCGCCTCGGCGGGCGGGGTGTCCGAAGGGGCGCAGCCAGCGGCCAACGCGACGACGAGGAGGAGCAGGCCGGCAAAAGAAAAGAGCTTCATCGGGTGTCGGGCTTTAGGGTGTGTTGACATTCGGCATGGAAGAGCGCGAAATCGGCGGAAAGACGCCTGCCTCGTTGATTGTCGACACACCCTAACGTTGATCGGGAGGGACGCGCCGCCAGCGCACGGATGCCGTGCTGTCGATGCCGTTGCGGGCGGTGAAGCCGGCGCGCACCTCGAGCACGTACTGGGCCGGCGCGGTCGATACAATCGTGCTTTCGGAAAACGGCAACGTGCGCTCGACGATATTGACGACCGACGAATCCGCCCCGATAAACACAAGGTCGAGGGGCAGCGGCGTATTCTTCATCCAGAACGACTGGATTTTCTCTTCATTACTCAGGAATAACATCCCCCCCTTCGCCGGCAACGACCGGCGCTGCATCAGCCCGCGCGCCCGGGCGGAGTCGCCCTCGGCGATCTCGATGACCAGGGTGGTGATCACCCCGCCGTCGGGGCGCAAGACCTCCAGGATCCCGTCGGCGCGGAAGGGGATGTCGGTCTGGATCACGGGTTCGTCGCTGCCACCGCAGCCGGCGAACAGGCCGAAGGCCATCATGCTGATGAGGAAGAACCGGCGTTTCAGGTGGATGGACGTCATGGATACAAACACAGGGTCAGGCGAGGAGGGCGTCGGTCACTTCGGTCCAATGGGTTCTACCGAGCAATGTCAGGCGCAGGTTCTGGTTGCGAATCGGCTCGATGAGGCCGCCGGCTTCGAGGCGGGCGAGGGCCTCCAACCGTTCCGTCAACACATCGACCCCGTACTGCGTTTCCAGCCGGCGCAAGTTAACGCCGGCGGAGGTGCTGAGCTGGAAGAGCAGAAACTCCTCCCCGAGGGTGTCCAGGTCGACGGTCGTGCGGGTGTTCACGGGCAGTTGCCGCTGCAGGAGCAGATCGGTATACCGCCGAAACTCACGCACATTGTCCCATCGGTGCGCGCGGGTGTACGACGTCCCGTGCCACCAGAACGAATGCGCCCCCGGCCCGATGCCCAGCACGTGGCCGTGGTTGGCCACCAGCTGGTGAAACTGGCTGTGGGCCTCGCCCCGGGTAAAACTCGTCAGCAGATACGGTTCGTATCCATTGTCGCGAAGATATCGGGCGCCGGTGTCGTACCGGTAGGTCCACTCGGGGTCGGCGAAGGGAAGATTCAGGTTGCGGGCCCACTGCGCCGGCGGGGCATCGTCCGCCACAGCCGCCTCCGGCGTGGCGAATACCAGATGGGGGATCGTCAACGTCAGCGCACGCTGGAGGTTGGCCATCCAGTATTCCTCGGGCTGATCCGGCATCCCGAATGCAAACTCGACAGACAGGGCCTCGAAGCCGGCCGCCCGGGCGCGTTCGATGCCCTGGAGGACGCGCTCGCCATCGGCCGGCAACCCGAGCATCGTCCGGTCGTCCCGGAAAAAGGAGCCGACCTTCAGGTGGAGCCGGTTGATGCCCAGCGCTTCGTAGGTGCGCAGCGTATCGCGTTCGAGCGTCTCGGGGTCGGCATCGAGTGTGCATTCGGTCATCGCGGCAGTGTCGTAATGCGCGATGACGGCCTCGACAACGGCGCCGAGTTCATCATCCAGCAGGTCGCCCGGGTGGCCGGCAAGATACAGGGCCTCGATGGTTTCGTTTTTCGCGAGGGCCTCGCCGTAATAGGCCAGCTCGTTGGTGATGGCCTGGACGAGACGGGTCACGGGACCGCGTTCCGGCCGGGCGACGCGCGCGGCGGCGGTGATGGATAAACGGGGGATATGGAGATAAATGCCGGCCATGAAGGGGTGCGTGCAACGGATCGCGCAAGAGTGCGCCCCGCGTCATACCTTTGAGTCCGAAATTGGTTACCCGACGTACAGGAAGCCCTATGCTCGATCTGCTGGCCGTGCAGGAGCAACTGCAGGAGTACCACCGGTTTCAGGTGGAAGAGGAAGAGGCGCGAGTCTCCCGGATGACGCGCGCCATGGGGGTGCTGTACGCGAGCTCGGCGGATTGGGAGGCGCTCGCCGGCGTGGTCGACCGCCAGCCGCCCGGCCGGCTGCTCGTCCATCTCACCGGAGACCCAGCGGCCGCCATCGCCCCCGACCCGCGTCCGCCCGCCGTCACCGTCGCGGCGACGGACGGATCACAAATCTACCCGGATCGCCACCAGGAGCCGACCTGTTTTCTGCTCAACGTTAGCCGGATCGTGTTTCACTACGGCACGCTCGAGCCGCCGGTGATGGCGTCCCACCCCCACGTCAAGTTCCGCGCGCGGGAGGTGGCGGACCTCGCCGGCGACGGGTACGAGACGGCGAGCGAGGATGTGGTTTCTGCCCTGCGGGACGAACTCGAACTCACTGAATTGCTTGATGCCGCGCGCGAGGCGCAGGTGGCCGGCCGGCCGATCCTGGCGGTGTCGGACGGCACGCTCATCCGCTGGATGCTGCGTGGTCTGCGGAACCGCGCCCTCGAACAACGCCTCATCGCCGGCTTCACGGATACACTGGCGGGGTTTCGCGAGGCCGGCATCCCCATCTGCTCGTACATCAGCTTCCCCGCCAACACGGAAATCGCCCACACGCTCGGCATCTATATGGAGGCCTTCGAACAGGCCCCGGACGCGCGTCAGCTGGACGGGCTGCTGGATCAGTGGATCTTCGCCCGCCATCTCGCCCCCGGCCAACGCTCGGCGCTGTTTGGTTCTCAATCCCATATCCAGCGCGAATACCCGATCGACGACCAGATCCATTTCTTCTACATGAAGACCGAAACGCCCGCCGGCGCGCCAGAGATCGCCCGGGTCGAGCTTCCGTACTGGGTGGCGCGGCAGCCGGAAACCGTCGCGCTGGTGCATAGTGTGTTGCTGGACGAGTGTCGGAAGGGGCGGGGGTACCCGATGATCCTGTCCGAAGCCCACGAGCAGGCGGTCGTCCGTACCGCCGACAGGGCGCTGTTTTATGAGATGCTGGATGGGATGATGGCGCGCGCCGGCCACGTTTCCGCCGGCTCCATGAAACGCGCGTCCAAACAACAGCCGCTGGTATAATTAATTTGCTGATATGCCCAATACGTTCGACACCCCCCGCCTCGCCGAAGTGATTGCCGCCAGCACGGGGGCCTATACCGCCGAAGTCATCCGCGACGCGGAAGCGCCGGCCCTGGGCGCCTGGGTCGCCGCGATGGGGAGCGATGGCGGCGTGACGCTGGGGGTGGTAGGGTATCTGGAGCGCGGAAGCGTGGCGCCGAACCGCCGGGCGGTGGCGCTCGGGCGAGACGCCGAGTCGCTCCAGCGTGAAATGCCGCAGGTGTTGGAGTTGCTGCGGACGACGATCGACGTCCAACTCGTGGCTCATGTGGATGTCGCCGGCACGGTTCGCCAGACGCTGCCGCCGTTTCCACCGGCAATCCATGCCTTCGTCCACGCGGTGTCGCGGGAAACCCTTCAGCAGATCGGAGCGCCCTTCGACTTTCTACGCACGCTTTCCGCCCGAATCGACGCGGCCGTGCCGGCAGAAGACCTGATCGCCGCCGTCCTGCGCGCCCTCCACGCTGCGCGTCCACCCATGGATCGTCATGCCATGCTCGTACGGGCCGGGCGGGTGCTGAGCCGGCTTTATCGGGATGACCACGAACGGCTTCAGGCTATCCTTCGGAGAATCTGAAGTCCGTCGCGTTCAGTTGCCGAAAATGAGACCCACACGGAACGGAAGAATAAACTGTACCGCCGTGGCGCCGACGACGACCGCCGGGTTGATCTCATAGAAAAACGACGACTCCTGCAACAGCTGCACGCGCCCGATCCCGAAATGGATGCTGGGTCCACTCTCGTTGCTATTGCTGTTCTGGGAGAGAGGCACGTAGGCGCCGAGCCCGGCGAGGAGGTAAATCTCGGCGTCGGATGCGGTCGATGGGAGGTTGATGATCCCCGAGAGCTGGGGATCAAACACGAACGACGCGTCATCCCGTCCCCGAAGCACGAAACCCGTGAACCCCATCCCGATCGCCAGGGAGAAATCACTGTTGATCGGAGAGGAGACGCGTCCACGGAACCCGAGTCCAAACCCCTTGTCCACGCTCATGGCCATGTTCAAGCCGATGCCGAACCGGGTCTGAATGGTGCCCTGCGCCAGGGCCGTCCGATTCGCCAGAACGGCAACAAGGAGAAACAGCAGGGCGATACACGCAACGTAACGGCTTCGCTTCATGCGATGGGTGATCTATATAAACGTGATTTGATGCGTTGGCAAAAGGCCGAAGCGCCAGCAACGATCCGGCCGGAACTGGTTCCTTAAAAGCGGGAACCGCCCGCAAGTTGCTGGAAGGTACGAATGGTGCCCCATCTCCGAAACATGCGGATCGGTTTCGGGATCAGAATAAGAAAAGTTTGGGCGCTTCCCCGTCGCTCCGTGGAGATTGCGTAACCCGGACCGTATACTACCGTAGATGTACCATTTTGGACATCGCCATGTAGCCTATTTTTAACCTTTGCCTGAATCGCTGTCGCATGGCTGCCATCCCGATCCTCCTTATCATCTTTGGGTTCGTGGGCTTCATTGTGAAATGGGCCATGGATCACGAGCAAGAAAAACTGCGCATCAAGAACGGCCAGTCCTCGGGCAATACCCTGACGGAGAGTGAACTCAAGCGACTCATCCAGCAGGCGGTGGACGAGGCCGTCGAGCCCCTCTGGGAACGCCTGGACCGGATATCGCCTGAAACGGCCGAGGCGTTTGAACGGCCCTCTCCGCGGCTTCTCGATTCGTTCAGCGAGCAGGAAGACGAGGAGGAGCAACCGGCGCCTCGTCCCCGGCTCCGCGCCCGCTGAGGCCGGCCCTCGATAACCAACCCCCCTTCATCACTTCGCGTTCGTCTCGTTACATGGAACCCGTCTTTATCGTCGCCATCGTATTCGGCACGTTGCTCGCCATGACCAAGATGAGCATCGATCACGCCCGTTGGAAGCTATCGAACCGGCAGCGACCCGAGTTGCCGGCCGGCAGTGCCTCGGGGGATAGCCTCACGACGAGTGAACTGCGCCAGCTCATTGAACAGGCGGTCGAACACGCCAACCAGCCGCTTCGCCAGCGGATCGACGAGTTGGAGGAAGAACTCGTAGTCCGCCGCACCCTGCCACCTGCATCGCCGCACTCGGCCTGAGGCAGGCTTCAAACCGTATAGATCTATGCCTGAAGAGATTCTTATCCTGTCCGTCATCGCCATCTCCGCGAGCACCTTCATCATCACCCGGCTGCTCAAGGTCTGGATGGCGCACGTCAGCAGCCGTTCGAGCGCTACGACGCCTTCCGGCGCGAGCCTCACGTCGGGTGAGCTGGAGCAAATGCTCATGAGGGTAAGCGAAGAGGCCAACGCGCCGTTACTTGCCCGAATCGAAAGCCTCGAGCGACGCCTCACGACGCCGGCGCCCCGCCTCCCATCCCCGGCTCAAACGCTGTTGCTCGACGAGCCCGAGCAGCCGCAGGACCTCGCCGGCACACTGGCCTCCAGCCGCGGTCGCCGCTCGGTCACCTGAATCCGTTTCCCGTACGCCCATGCCCGAGGAAATTTTTATCATCATCGTGGTTTCCATCCTTGCCGGGACGTTTTCGGGAATCGTGAAGATGGTGCTGGAGTTCATGAAGATGCGCCAGGGCACACTTCCTAGCGGGAGCGCGGCCGATTCGATGACGGCGAGTGAACTGGAGCGGCTCCTCGAAAAAGCGGTCCGACAGGGTACCACCAAGCTGTCCGAACGTCTCGAGGCCATCGAAGAGCGCCTGGAGATCCCTCCACAAAAGACGCCCAGGCTAAACGCCGGCCGCCTGGATCTGCCGGCGGACGACCCCCTTCCCGCAGAGGACGCCCTGCCCGCGACACGCAAACGCTCCCGCGCCTGACCCTTCGTCAGCCCGCCCGCAGGCTCTGCCACCACGCGTCGAGCGCCAGCCACCAGTCAAGTTCGGCGGCTCGGGCGTGCCGGCCCTCGTAATAGCCGTCGATCAGTTCCAGAAGAGCCGAATAGTCATAGCGCCCATCCTCCCGAACTTCCTGGGTCCGGACGCGCTCCCGTATCACCGTTTCCAGGTGGCGGAGCACGCGCGTACGGATGGATGCAGACGTCTCGGGCCGCAGCCACCGGCCCATTTCCGTCCACAGATACGCCGGCAGTGGTGGGAGCGCAAACGGGTAGCTGTGCGCTCCCTTGATGAGGGGAAATTGAGCCAGCACCGGTTGATGCGTTCGAATCAATTCTCGGAACAGCCTCCCGTGCCGGCGGCGCTCGATGGGCGTGGCAAACAACGCACGAAGCAGTGACGGCTGCGCGAACGGCATGTAGTTCAGGATGTGTCCGTCCAGCCGGTTCTGTTCGTAGCCGAAGAAGTTGGGCAACCGCGCCCGGATAGCGAGCAGGTCTATGGCGTCGTCGATGCACAGGGCCGGCGGCAGTGCCTGTGTCGCGGCGTCGATTTCGCGGCGAACGCCCGCACGCAGCCGCACGCGCAGCTCCTCCGAAAACACATCCACCCGATGGAGTCGCAGGAAGGGGGCGATCCGGTCCGGGTCCCGCCGGGACACCGCGTCCCGCCCGCGCAGACGCAACCGGTTGAGGTATTGCTGGCGCGCGACCTCCCCAAAGCCGCCATCGATCATCCAGCGTCCCCGGTCGTGCAGGATTCCGAACGACTGCAACCCCAGCACGGACGACGCCGGTGAAACCGCGTGGGTGGACGCCATGTGGTCACGCAAGAGGCGCGTGCACGTGTCGGGGTCTGGGAAAGGGGGAGCGATGACATCGATCGGGGTCGATAACGCGCCGGCGAGCCGCCGCGCCATCGCGGCGTCGCGGTGGTCCGCATCGCCGAAGGTGTGCACGTGCACGGGACGCCGGCGGGTGCGCAGGGCGAGCAGCAGGCGGGAGTCCAGGCCACCCGAAAGTCCGAGCGAGAGGGTGCGACCGGGAGGGTCTTCCGGGAGGACCAGCGCCGTCAGTCGTTTCTCGAAGGCCGTTGGATCGGGCGGTGAATCCGGCGGCGACCAGGGGCGATCGGTGACGGAAAGGGCGCCGGCCTTCCAGCGCAGGGTCCCGCCGGCTCCGAGGCGTTCGACGCCGGCCAGCAAGGCGTGTTGGGAGAGCTGATTCACGAGCAACCAGTGGGCGCCGAACGCGGCGTCATCGAGCGCGCGTCGGTCGGTCAGCGCCGCCATAGTGTCCAGGCGCGTGGCGAGGTAGAGCGTCGAGCCCACGGCCGCGCGGTAGAGGGTGCGGAGCCCGAGGGCGTCGGTGAAGGCGGAGATGGCGCCGGCGGGCTCCGAGGCATCCCATCGGAGGGCGACAAAGTGGCCGTCGAGGTCGTCCAGCGCTGGATCGGCGGCGAGGAGAAGACGCTGCCAGCCGGCCGCGTCGATGAGTCGGCAGGTCGAGCCGTCCGTGCGGAGGCCGGCGCCGACAACCGCCCAGGTGGGGCCGAGGAGGCAGGTTTCGGGAAGGCCGCCGGCGGCCACGTAGCCGGCGGGCCATTCGGTTTCAAACAAAAAACCAGGAGCCTGGCGGGCCAGGCTCCTGGTTCGAGATACAGCGGCCGGATCGGGCCCGACACAGCCCATCAGCCAGCTCATGGGCGGATCCGGATCAACCTTTCGCTTTCAACTCGGCCTGGGCGGCCGCGAGGCGAGCGATAGGGACACGGAAGGGCGAGCACGAGACGTAGTTCATGCCCACTTCGTAGCAGAAATGGACCGACATCGGGTCGCCGCCGTGTTCGCCGCAGATGCCCACCTTGAGGTTCGGGCGCGTCGAGCGGCCGCGGTCCGTACCCATCCGGATCAGCTGCCCGACGCCCTCGCGGTCGAGCGTCTGGAACGGATCGTCGGGCAGGATCTTGGATTCGACGTACTGCGGGAGGAACCGGCCGGCGTCGTCGCGGCTGTACCCGAAGGTCATCTGCGTCAGGTCGTTCGTGCCGAACGAGAAGAACTCCGCCTCCTGGGCGATCTCGCCGGCGATGAGCGCCGCGCGCGGGATCTCGATCATCGTACCGATGAGGTATTCGATCTTCGCGCCTTTTTCGGCGAACACCTTCTCCGCCGTGGCGAGGATGATGTTTTTCTGGTTGACGAACTCTTCCACCGTGCCGATCAGCGGCACCATGATTTCGGGCAGCACTTTCACGCCTTCCTGGCTCAGCTCGACGGCCGCTTCGAGGATGGCGCGGGCCTGCATCTCCGTGATTTCCGGGTAGGTGATCCCCAGCCGGCAGCCGCGATGCCCGAGCATCGGGTTGAACTCGGAGAGGGCTTCGACCTGGGCTTCAATCTCGGCGACCGTGATGCCCATTTCCTTCGCCATCTGCTCCTGGCCTTCCGCGTCGTGCGGGAGAAACTCGTGCAGGGGCGGGTCCAGCAGGCGGATGGTGACCGGCTTGCCGGCCATCTCCTTGAAGAGCCCGAGGAAGTCTTTCTTCTGGTGGGGGAGGAGCTTCAGCAACGCGGTACGGCGGTCCTTCTCGGTCTTCGCGAGGATCATCTCGCGCATGTTGATGATGCGATCTTCCTCAAAAAACATGTGCTCGGTGCGGCAGAGGCCGATCCCTTCGGCGCCGAACTCGATGGCCTTGGCGGCGTCCGCCGGGGCATCTGCGTTCGTGCGGACGCCCATCGTGCGGAAGGTATCGACCCAGCTCATGAACGTCCCGAAGTCGCCGCTGAGCGTCGGGGCGACGAGCGCCTCCTGGCCCTTGACGACCTCACCCGTCGAGCCGTTGATCGAGATCCAGTCGCCTTCCTTGATTTCAATCTTGCCGTTGGTGAACGATTTCGTCTTGTAGTTGATGACGACCTGGGCGCAGCCGGCCACGCAGGGCTTGCCCCAGCCGCGGGCCACGACGGCCGCGTGGGAGGTCATGCCGCCGCGCGAAGTGAGGATGCCCTGCGCCGCGTCCATGCCGCCGACGTCTTCCGGGCTGGTTTCGATGCGGACGAGGATGACCTTCCGGCCGGCGGTTTTGGCATCCTCCGCCTCATGGGCCGAGAACACCACCTGACCGACGGCCGCGCCCGGAGAGGCCGGCAGACCCTTCGCGATGACGCGCGATGCGTAGCCCGCTTCGTCCTTGAAACGCGGGTGTAGGAGCTGGTCCAGGTGCCGGGTCTCGACGAGGTCGCGCACGGCTTCCTTCTTCGTTACCAGCCCTTCACGCACCATATCCACCGCGATCTGGATGGCCGCGGCGCCGGTACGTTTGCCCGAGCGCGTCTGCAGGATGTACAGCTTGCTGTTCTGCACCGTGAACTCGATGTCCTGCATGTTTTTGTAGTGCTTCTCGAGCAGGCTCATCGTGTGGATGAGCTCCCGATAAGCCACGGGCAGTTCGCGCTCCATGAGCGTCATCTCGTGCGGCGTGCGGATGCCGGCCACGACGTCTTCGCCCTGGGCGTTGATCAGGTACTCGCCATAAGGCAGGTTCTCGCCGGTCGACGGGTTGCGGGTGAAACAAACGCCCGTGCTACAGTCGTCGCCCATGTTGCCGAACACCATGGACTGGACGTTCACGGCGGTGCCGATCAGGCCGCGGATCTTGTTGATCGTGCGGTACTTGACGGCGCGGTCACTATCCCACGAGTTGAACACGGCATTGACCGAGTAGCGGAGCTGCTCGTACGGATCGCTGGGGAACATGTCGCCCTTGTGCTGGCGATAAATCGCCTTGTAGCGATCGACCAGGATGCGCAGGTCGGCGGCCGTGAGGTCGATGTCGTTCTCCACGCCGCGTTCGTGTTTGAGGGCCTCGATGGCTTCCTCGAAGTGCTCGTGGTCGACGCCCATGACCACATCGCCGAACATGTCGATGAAGCGGCGATACGAGTCAAACGCGAAGCGCTCGTTGTTCGTCAGCTTCGCCAGGCCCTCCACCACCTCGTCGTTCAGACCCAGGTTGAGGACGGTGTCCATCATGCCCGGCATCGAAACGGCGGCGCCGCTACGAACGGAGACGAGGAGGGGATTCGCGGGGTTGCCGAAGCCGGCTTTCATCATCCGCTCGAGGCCGGCGATGCCCTGGCGCACCTGCGCCTCCAACTCGGCCGGCCACGTGTGCTTGTGCTCGTTATAGTACTTGCAGCATTCCGTGGTAATCGTAAAACCCGGAGGAACCGGAAGACCAATCGCGCTCATGTCGCCCAGATTGGCCCCTTTTCCGCCCAGGAGCGATTTCATTTCCCGGGTCCCTTCGGACTTACCGTCTCCAAATAGATAAACATATTTCGTGCGGTCACTCATACGTAGGTTCCTCCTGTCAAGAGTCTTTTGATGGCTGCAAGGTGTGGGTCCCGATTCCGTCAGCGGATGGCAGGCGGGTCCCGATCGTGAGGTGAGCGGGGGTGGCTCGTCGACTTCGGCGGGTGGCCTGCAAGTCAATAGCGGCCGGCTTCCGCACCCAAAAAGCGCGTAAAGTACGGCACTGCCAAATCAAGAAGTCAACGCGGTGTTCCGCCTTCCTGAAAGATTATCCCGGATTCCTGTAAAAATGATGCGGCGAGTTCGGCGTTCCGAGAGAACCCAGCACCCAGAACCCAGCACCCAGAACCCAGCACCCAGAACCCAGCACCCAGAACCCAGAACCTCAATACAGGCTCCGGTCCTCCAGCGGTTGTGTGTACAGCACGGTCCGCCGGTCCGGCAGCATGGGGTAGATTGCTATAAACAGGACGACAAGCGCCGCGAGGGCAATCGTCGGTGGAAACTCGGTTTCGGTGAAAAGGGCCGTGTTGAACCAGAGCGCATGGACCCCGACAGCGATATAGAGATTTTTCGTGCGTAAGAAGATCAGCGAATTGAGGGTGCTCAACGCTACAATGGACAGGATCGTGCTCGTGAGATGGTATTCGTTCCCCTCGCCGAAATCCATCAGGGGGATCTGGATGATGATGTAGATCAACTGCGAGATGACGACCGCCAGCACCAGGTTCATGCCGGCGTCGAACGGGACAAAGCGCTGGAGCTTCGTATGCAGCTGGGGGATCAGCAGGCCCCGGTATACAATTTCGTCGAACAGCGCCTTGGTGACCGCGAATAGAACCAGCAGCCCGATGCCGCGCAGCGGTTCCAACCCCGCCATGGCGCTGGAGAACCGGATGAACCCTTCGGACAAGAAGCCGGCGATCATCATCGACAGCTGCAGAAACGCCCAGAGGAAGACCGTCGCGAGAATGCCGGCCGGGATGTTACGCATCCATAACCCCAGCTCACTCGGTTTGAAGTGCCCGATCCAAAGGATCAAACCGATCGCGATAAACGCGATTTTGATAAAACTTAACGAAATGAGGGGTCCGACCAGCCCGTTCGAAATGTCTAGTAGGGTATCTAGCGGGTAATGGAGGAACGAAATGTACAGCCGATTGAGCAGGAGGTCGACCAACAATACGATGAGCAAAAGCAACATCGGGGCTTCGCGTACATCGCGGAATAGCCAGGTTCGGAACGCGTGTGCTGCAGCCATCTCCAGGGGGCGGATGAGAATGAAGGCAGCAAGATACGCTTTTTGTGGCGATATGCACCTCCCCGTCCGCCGGCTCTGTCGCGTGTCTGGAACGTTGTCATCGCCACGGCGTGAGACCTCGGCACTTAAAAATTCCGCTGGCGCCCGTCTCGAAGCGCACCGCTTCGCCCGCTCTCCTCGCGAACGTATTACCTCGTCTTTATGAAGCGACTGGTTGTTGTTGAATCCCCCACCAAGGCTCGGACCATCCGTAGATTCCTGCCCGAGGGCGAGTTTCGCGTCGAAGCCAGTATGGGGCACGTACGCGATCTGCCGGCCTCCGCGGACCAGATTCCCGAGCACCTCAAAGACAAAGACTGGGCCCGCCTCGGCGTCAATGTGGACGATGGGTTTCAGCCGATCTACGTCGTCCCACCCGACAAACGGAAGGTCGTCAAGGAATTAAAGGCGGCGCTGAAGGACGTCGACGAGTTGTATATCGCGACGGACGAGGACCGCGAGGGGGAGTCGATCGGGTGGCACCTCCTGCAGGTGCTCGAGCCCAAGGTCCCCGTCCGGCGGATGGTGTTCCACGAGATCACCCGCGAAGCCATCCTGGATGCGCTGGAACATACGCGGGAGATGGACAACAACCTGATCGACGCCCAGGAGACGCGGCGCGTCCTGGATCGCCTCGTCGGGTACTCGATCTCGCCGCTTCTGTGGAAAAAGATCGCCCCGAAACTCTCCGCCGGCCGCGTGCAGAGCGTCGCTGTCCGCCTCATCGTGCTCCGCGAAAAGGAGCGCATGCTGTTTGTCCCGGCTACCTACTGGGACATCAAGGCCTCCCTTCGGAAAGATACAAAGACGTTCGACGCCGTGATGACGCATCACCAGGGCGTCCGGCTCGCGTCCGGTAAGGATTTCGACGACGAAACGGGCAAGCTCAAGGAGGGCGTCATCGCCGGCAAGGACGTGTTGTTGATGACCGGCGCCGACTCCCGCGCGCTGGCCACGCGGCTTGCCGGGGCCCCTTGGCGGGTCGCCCAGGTGGAGGAAAAGCTATCGATCCGCAAGCCGGCGCCACCGTTTATCACCTCTACACTCCAGCAGGAGGCCAGCCGCAAGTTGAAGCTCTCCGCCCGCGATACCATGCGTGTGGCGCAGCAGCTCTACGAACAAGGCTACATCACCTACATGCGTACCGACTCGACGCAGCTCTCCGGCGAGGCGATCGACGCCAGCCGGCGCGCCATCACGCAGCGGTATGGTAAGGAATACCTGTATCCGACCGTCCGCCTCACCGGCGGCAAGGTCCGCAATGCCCAGGAAGCCCACGAGGCCATCCGCCCCGCCGGCAGCGCGATGAAAACGCGCGACGAACTGGGCCTGAAGGGGGTCGAAGGCGCCCTGTACGATTTGATCTGGAAACGCACCGTCGCCACCCAGATGGCCGACGCCCGCCTCCGCATGGTCACGGCCCGCATCGAAGCCGGCACGCCGGACGACCTCGCGATCTTCCGCGCCTCGGGCAAAACGATCGAGTTTCCGGGTTTCTTCCGCGCCTACGTCGAAGGCAGCGACGACCCGGAGGCCGCGCTGGAGGACCAGGACCAGCCGTTGCCGGACCTTAAGGAAGGCGACACGCCGGAGTGCCGCAAGGTGGAAGCAGAAGGCCACGAGACGAAGCCGCCGGCACGGTATACCGAGGCGAGCCTCATCAAGAAACTGGAAGATGAGGGCATCGGCCGGCCAAGCACCTACGCCACGATCATCGACACGATCATCGGCCGCGGATACGTCAGCCGGAAAAACAATCAGTTGATCCCGACCTTTACCGCCTTCGCCACGAACGCGGTCCTCGAGCAGCAATTCGATCAGCTCGTGAACGTGGGATTTACGGCGCGGATGGAGGAGGAGCTGGACAACATCGCCGCCGGGTCGGCGAAGTCACTCCCGTACTTAAAGACGTTCTACCAGGGCAAAATGGGCCTTGAAGGCCTCGTGGAAGGGGGGCTCGACCGGATCGACGCCCGCAGCGTGTCGACTGTGACCTCGCCGCACTGGGGGGAGTACGTGGTGCGTGTCGGCCGCTACGGACCGTACGCGGAGCGCGAGGTGTCCGGAGAGCGCCTGACGGCGTCGCTGCCGGCCGATGTCGCGCCGGCGGATCTGACGCTCGAAATGCTGGAGTCCATCGTTGCCCAGGGTAATGAGGAGGACCGCGTTCTCGGCGTTGATCCCACGGCCAATGAGCCTATTTTGCTCAGAAATGGACCCTACGGCGTCTACCTCCAACTGGGCGACGACGAAAAGAACGGGAAGCCCAAACGCATCTCACTGCCGAAGCACATCACGCCGGAGGAGGTGGATATGGAGATAGCGCTGGCGCTGCTGGCCCTCCCGCGCGAACTCGGCAAACACCCGGGCACACAGCAGCCGGTCCTGGCGCATATCGGGCGTTATGGGCCGTATGTCCAACACGGGCGCGTGTATGCATCGCTGACGGAGGAGGACGATGTCCTGTTCGTCGAGCTCGATCGCGCGCTGGAGCTGATCCTTAAGAAAGAAGGGAAGTCACAGGCCCTGCGGGTCATGGGCAACCACCCGGAGTCCGGCGAACCGATTGAGATCCTGGATGGACGGTATGGGCCGTACGTAAAGCACCAGAAGGTCAACGCGTCGCTGCCGAAGGGGACGGCGCCGGAGAGCCTGACGATGGAGCAGGCGCTGGAGTTGCTGGCGAGCCGAGCCGGCTCGAAGAAGGGGAGTGCGAAAAAAGCCGGCGGCAGGAAGAGTGCCGCGACGAAGACCGCCGCTCCGAAAACCGGCGCTAAAAAGGCGCCCGCCAAAAAAGCCGCGGCACCACAAACTGCCACTAAAAAGACCGCCGCTAAAAAAACGACCCCTAAAAAAGCATCCGACGATGCGGAAGCCCCAAAGCCGGTAGCCCGTCGCAAGAAATCCTGAGAAGCTGTTGGGATTTCCACAATCAAAGGCATAGTCATCCCCCGGTCAAAGCCGGGGGCAGGCTCCCGCGAAGGCGGGAAACGAGCGAAGCGACTTACGAAGTAATCCAGCCATCAGACTGGCATTTTTCTGGGTCCCCGCCTGCGCGGGGATGACTTGTTCTATATGGAATACGCAAATCTCAACAGTTTCCGAGGGGTTGACTTACAGGTCCAGCTGCATCTGGAGCATCAGGTGGCGGGGAGGGGCGAGGAGTGCTGGCCGTTCCATGTAGTAGTATTCGAGCGCGTTTCGCAAGATGAGCAGGGCGCGGACCTGCCCGAAACGGGCGCCGGCGCGGAGATCGAGCACGCGGGTGTCGATGAGCGTCTCGGCGTCGGGTACGAAGCGGGCGAAGTCTGAATTCACACTTTTGGGCCGGCTGGCGTACCGGAAGTCGAAGCCAGCGTCATACCGTTTCCCGAACCGTGTGTCGGCGGAGACGGTCAGCATGTGCGCCGGTCGAAACGCAAGCGGCTCGCCGGCGCCGAGGTCGCGGGCATCGAGGAAGGTATAGCCGAGACGTGTCGTCGCGACCCCGTCGAGCAGCGCGGCCTCAATCGATGCCTCTGCGCCGCGAACACGCGCCCGGATGAGGTTGACAAACTGGAAGGCGGAGGCGGCCGGCACGAATCGCGTTTCGATGAGCCGCCAGTAGTCGTTCCAGAATACCGCTACGTCCACCAGCGCATCGCTCCGCTCGGAGAATGCGAGGAGGCCCCGCAGGCCCAGTTCATAGCTGGTGCTTTCCTCGGGCCGCAGGGTGAGGTTGCGGACGATGGGGAAGAAGTCCCGATTGTCGACGAACCGTTCTCCGAGGCTCGGGATTCGAAATCCCTGGCCATAGGCCGCCCGCGCCGTCAGGTTGGGAGTGAAGGAATAGGCCAGGTTGAGCTTCGGGCTTAGTTTCGTGACCGTATCGCTGGCGTCGATGCGGTAGAGATCAAACCGGAGGCCGGCCACCAGCTGGAAGCGTTCGCCGAGCGTTTGCTCCCATTGCCCGAACACTGCCCCTTCAGGCTGGTTGCCGATCGGGTCGCCATCCGCGCTGACAAAAAAGCTAGATCGGGTGGAGTTGGCATCGATCGATGCCCCGCCTGTCAGGAAACGGCCCGGTCCGGGATTCCAGTTGAGGAGGTATTCGCCGCCGTAGCGGAAGCCGTAGGTGCCGTCCCGGTAGGTGCGCACGTTTCCCGCGGTGTCGATCGGCCGGACCCCCACGGCGTAGCCCCGTGTTTTGATTTCATAAAAGAGGTTCGGGCTCAGGACATGGGTCAGGGTGGGGAAGAGGCTGATCTGGTTCGATTCGTTGTCTGTCGCACCGCTGGGTTCGGATGAACTGGAGATGGCGAGGCTGCCGGGCTGGAGGGCGTCGCGGGCGCCGTTCCAGAAGAGGAAGTCGTCTTTTTTGCGCCAGAGCACGTTCGCCAGCACGTCGAGCCGCACATCCGCGTTGGGATTCCAGCCAATTTTGCCGTGTGTCTGAACGAGCGTTTTCTCGTTCAGGCGCATGTAGCCGGCGCTGCGCCTGAAGGCGCCGTCGACCCAGTAGCCGAACCGTTCGGAGACCCGGCGCGCGTGGGATACCGTGACGCCGGCGAACGGCCTCGGCTTCTCGGCGCCATCCCAGCGCTCGCGCCAGAGGGCATATCGAACGGGCTCGTAGGCGCCGGCGAAGGCGCGCACCATCGTCGTCGGTTCGCTCGGGAAGGTGCGGGTGATGAGGTTGACGACCCCGCCCAGCGCACCACTCCCGTACAGCGCCGAGCCCGGGCCCTTGAGCACCTCGAGCCGCTCCACCTGCGCAAACGGAAGCCCTTCGTAGGGCACCCCATCGGTATCCGGCGAAAGCAGCGGGACCCCATCGATCAACAACAATACCCGGCTGCCAACATTGTAGGCGAAACCCGAGGAGCCGCGGACGCTGATCTGATTGTCCTGCACCTGCACGCCTGAAATGTGTCGGAGGGCGTCGTCCAGCGATACCACGTTGCGGCGGGCCAGCTCTTCGGGCGCCATGGCGGCGACACTGACGGGCACGGTCGTGATCCGTTGTTCGCGTCGGTTGGCCACGATGATGACCCCATCGCTCTGGAGCACGTCCTCGACGAGTTGGACGTCGAGGACCATTTCCTGCCCGGCGGCGAGGTCAACGGCCCGCTGGAAACGCTGAAACCCGACCATCGAAACCTCGACCACCCGAGCCCCGGCCGGCACGGACGGGAGAAGAAACCGTCCTTCCGAGTTGGTGGCGGCGCCCAGGGTGGTGCCGGCTACGATGACATTGACGCCGGGGAGAGGTTGGCCGGCAGGATCCGTCACTTGTCCCGAAATACGACCCGTTTGCGCGTACGCCTGGGTGGTAAGCCCGAGGCAAAGGGCCAGAGCCGCCAGCGCGTTCATCAACCGCATGGAATATCGCATGTTTAGCGGGCCGCGTTGGGTGGAAAAGGAGGGCGCGAGGAAAAGTCGACATCGATCTGGATCGTCGCAACCTCCCCTTCGCGGATGAGGATAGTGCCGTCGCCGCCGGAGAAAAGTGCCGCCGGCCGCCAGTCGAGGATGCCCGGGCCGAACTTCTCGGCGATGCCGTTGTAGACGAGCACCCCTGCGTCGATCCCGTCGATGAAAAACGAGTCTTGCGCGACGTTGCGTTGCAGGCCGGGGCTGATGACCATGCGATTGAGCTGGAGGAAGTCGGACGTGTCCTGCGGCGTAAAGCGCATACCGACGAAGCGAAGGTCGAACAGCGAGTCTGCCGGCGGCCAGACGCCGGTATACGTCACCGTTCCGCGGAGCGCTCCCACGGCGTCGCGGTCGGGGGGTTCGAGGCCGTGATCACATCCCGTCAGGGCCGCGAGAACTACTACAAGGCAAAGCGTGCGCATGAAGTCGGGAAAGGGCAAGGCATGGGGTGAAAGACCGATTCTAGCGGGTCTTTACGCCGTGTTCATCGCAAAAAGTTCGTTTGGAGTGGAGCCGGAACGCACGTATATTTGCGAAATTTGAATATAGGCATCGCCCCTTTTCTTTTCGAACGATGCTTTTTAACGACGCTGTTATACGACGCTGTTATACGACGCTGTTGTGCGACGATGTTGTGCGACGCTGTTGTACGACGATGATGTCAGTGCCGCCGAGGGTACCTCTCAGCCGCCGATTCGTTCGCGCACTGAGACCCCCAGCCGGCCGAGCGTTGTTACTTGCCGATGTACCGCAGCCCTGTGCTCGGCGCCGCCGCGACCACCATCACTTTTTTTGCGCCAACGCACCGCGGGCCAGTCGTCTGCTTGTGCATCGCGGGCAACGCGATAGATCACGAGCGTCGGCCGACCAGCCGTAGTATCCCCGCAATACCAGGTTTCTTCCATGAAGCTGTCTAATTTCCTGTTTGACTACCCCAAGGAGCTGATCGCCAAGTATCCTGCTGAACCTCGTGACAGCGCGCGGCTGATGGTGTTAAACCGGGAAAATCGCACCATCGAGCATCGGGTATTCAGCGACATTGTCGAATATTTCTCCGAAGGAGACGTCCTTGTGGTGAACAATACGAAGGTGTTTCCGGCTCGAATGTACGGAAATAAAGAAAAGACGGGTGCCCGAATCGAGGTATTTCTACTTCGGGAGTTAAATCCCGAGAGCCGGTTGTGGGATGTGATCGTGGATCCGGCTCGGAAGATCCGCATCGGCAATAAGTTGTATTTTGAGAACGGGCTGGTCGCTGAGGTCATCGACAACACGACCTCGCGGGGGCGAACGATTCGCTTTGTGTTCGAGGGAACGAACGACGAGTTGTATGAGAAGATCGACGAGATCGGGCAGACCCCGATCCCGCCGTACATCAAGCGGAAAGTCGAGAAAGAGGATCGGGAGCGATACCAGACGATGTTCGCGGAGCAGCGCGGCGCTGTGGCGGCCCCTACGGCCGGCCTGCACTTCACGCCGGAACTGATCGCGAAGCTGATGGAGAAGGGTGTCAAGCTGGCTCCTCTCACGTTGCATGTCGGCCTGGGCACGTTTCGCCCGGTGGAGGTGGAGGATCTGACGAAGCACCGGATGGATTCCGAGCATTACATCATTTCGCCCGAATCCGCCGAGGTAGTGAACAAAGCGCTTACGTCGCCAAGGCACAGGGTGACGGCCGTCGGCACGACGTGCGTGCGCGCGCTGGAATCCAGCTTGTCGGCCTCCTACACCTTGAAGTCCGATAGTGGCTGGACAGACAAGTTTATTTACCCCCCTTACGAATTTCGCATCGTTGAGCGATTAATCACAAACTTCCATATGCCCCGGAGCACCCTCGTGATGCTCGTTTCGGCCTTTGCCGGGCATGAGTTTTTGATGCGGGCGTATAAAGAGGCGATCGAGCAGGAATATCGGATGTTCTCTTTTGGAGACGCCATGATCGTCCTGTAACGACCCGTTCGAATGGCTGAAGCAACGATCGCCGTAATCGTCCCGGCGGCAGGAACGGGATCGCGGATCGGGGGGGAACGGAAGCAGTTTCGCCGGCTGGGGGATCATCCACTGTTTATCGAGACGCTGGGCGTGTTCGACCGGCATGAGTCGATCGACCTGCTCATTCTGGCGGCGGCATCCTCGGACCACCCCGCCATCGTAGACGCCCTCGCGTCGGCGGCCTTTCGCACCCCGGTTGTGCTCGCGCCTGGCGGCGGCACGCGGCAGGCCTCGGTGCGCGCCGGCCTGGACCTGGTGCCTCCCGGCATCGACTTCGTGCTCGTACACGACGGCGTGCGTCCCTTCGTGACGCCATCGGCCATCGACAGGGTCATCGGGGCGATTCGCGAGACCGGGGCCGCGGCCCTGGCCGTCGAAGCGACGGACACGTTGCGGCGAGGGGGCCAGGGGGTGTTTGGTGATACCGTGCCGCGCGAGGGGTTATATCGGATGCAAACCCCGCAGGGCGCCCGCCGCGATTGGCTGGTGGAGGCCCACGCGAGCGCGCATCGTGATGACGTGGAGGCGACGGACGATGTGGCGCTACTGCAGCGCATCGGGCGGCCCGTGCGTATTGTGGATGGCGATCCACTCAATATCAAAGTCACTACGCCGGCGGATTGGGAGCTTGCGCGCCGGTTGTGGTCGATTCGTTCCCATTAGGAGTTCACCTGGGTCGTGTTTATGCGTATTGGGATGGGTTACGACGTGCATCGTCTCTTGGAAGGCCGGCCGCTCATCATCGGGGGGGTGACTATCCCGCACGAGACCGGGCTGGACGGCCACTCGGATGCCGACGTGTTGCTGCACGCCATCACCGATGCCCTCCTCGGTGCGGCGGCGCTGGGCGATATCGGACTCCATTTTCCGGACACGGACCAACGCTGGAAGGGCGCGGACAGCCGCGACCTGCTTCGGGAAACCGTGCGGTTGGTGACCGAGTCCGGCTATGTCGTAGGAAACGTAGACGCCACGGTAGCGTTGCAGCGTCCCCGGCTTCGTCCGTACATCGACGCAATGCGTGCTTCTATCGCCGAGGATCTCGGCATTTCGCAACGGGAGGTGTCCGTTAAAGCGACAACGACCGAACGCCTCGGCTTTGTGGGTTCCGAGGCCGGCGCCGCGGCGTATGCCGTATGCCTGCTCCTACCCTCGTGAACCGGTTACTCATTTTTTGGACTCAGCAGCGATTCGATGGCAGAGCTTTTTTCGGATGTGTTCGCATGGATCGAGTCGCTTGCGCCTCTCTGGGCTTACCTCGTCATTTTATCCATTGCCTATGGCGAGAATGTCGTGCCGCCGATCCCGGGAGACATGGTCGTGGTTTTTGGCGGGTATCTGGCGGGCATCGGACATCTCAATGTGTACGCCGTCTGGGCGTTATCCACGGTGGGAGGTGCGCTCGGGTTCATGACCATGTACGCGGTGGGCTACTGGGCCGGCGATGCGGTGTACGATCCACAGCGACTGCGCTGGTTACCGAAAGGGTACCTCGGAAAGGTGCGTACCTGGCTGCAACGCTGGGGCTACCGGGTGGTGCTCGCGAATCGGTTTCTGAGCGGGGCCCGATCCGTGATCTCCCTTTCGGTGGGCATGGCGCACATGCATCGTATGCGGACGCTGGCGTACGCGACGATCAGCGCGTTTTTGTGGACCGGCGTGATCATTTGGGCGGGTTACCTGGTGGGAGAGAATTGGGCAGTTGTGTCCGTGTATCTGAAAGGATACGGGTGGTTCATCCTCGCGTTGACCGTCGGGGTTGGTCTGGCGGTTTGGTATCGGATGCGGCGGCGGCTGGTATCGGGAAATGGCGTCGCAACTGAAACACCGGACGTGAATCCGGGTTGATAGGGTCGCAGTTGACAGCAGGGATGGGGGGGCGTATGTTCGCTCTTCTTTTTCAAAAAAAGCTGGTTTTTCGGAAATGCTGGTTTTTTCGAACATGCTGGTTCAGTTGAAATGCTGGCGTAGCTCAGCTGGTAGAGCAGCTCACTTGTAATGAGCAGGTCGGGGGTTCGAGTCCCTCCGTCAGCTCTTCATGTTAAATTCGTGTGGTCAGGGGCACCCTCCGGGCACGCACGAGATATAAGCAGGCACGTTATCGGGCAGGTGGCCGAGTGGTTAAAGGCGACAGACTGTAAATCTGTTCTCTTACGAGTACGGAGGTTCGAATCCTTCCCTGCCCACTCTTGGAAACGGGTTTCAGGTCGTGGATTGCAGGGTGTGGTTTCGGCTACCGGCCGGCGTGTCCACAGGCGCTGATACCTCCTGGCGGGAGTAGCTCAGTTGGTAGAGCATCAGCCTTCCAAGCTGAGGGTCGCGGGTTCGAATCCCGTCTCCCGCTCGCTGTACGATTACCGGGATCGATGTCGTTGATCGTTCCCGTACCGCCGCCTTAGCTCAGCGGTAGAGCACTTCCATGGTAAGGAAGGGGTCATCGGTTCAAATCCGATAGGTGGCTCACGAGAATCTCGCGCTGCGGCGTGGGTGCGCGTGTCGTTCGCAGGGCGGAACTCCGCGTTGCGGCCGTATGCGCTTTATCTCTATACACAAGAACGATTCGTTTTAACAAAGTAGAGCCATGGCGAAAGAGACGTTTCTACGCAACAAGCCTCACGTGAACGTGGGTACGATCGGACACGTGGATCACGGGAAGACGACGTTGACGGCGGCGATCACGAAGGTGCTGGCCGATCGTGTAGGCGGCG